>Ga0209723_1000807_pt1 | contig 54317 bp, 54 predicted proteins | sample BiotimSIPDNA_2_FD_185750 | JGI IMG/M metagenome (GOLD analysis project Ga0209723, IMG submission 185750) | Anaerobic biogas reactor microbial communites from Washington, USA - Biogas_R2 time_0 SIP DNA (SPAdes) (version 2) | ecosystem: Engineered > Bioreactor > Anaerobic > Unclassified | place... | reverse complement strand
CTTTAAAAATCGCCTGGCGGTAACTAGAATCGCCTACCTCGACCTCCGCTTTGATATAGCCCAGGTACTGGCGCAATTCAAACGCGTTATCTTTCTTTAATACAGTGTATTTGGGTGTCTCTGTCATGTCTGCCTCGCTTAGATTAAGATACTACAAACATGTTACAAAGTCAAAAGACTAGCTTATGCAATAAATTTATTAATCTTCTTTTTCTTCTTTTTCTTCATCAAAGAATCTGAGCAGCATTGCCATGATTTCTTCATGAGGGATTAAAGTTGGAATAAACTTTTTCCTGTTCTTTTGAAAAGTCTCACTGTTTTCAAACGAAAAAAAATGAAAGTAAGGTCCTGTTGTGTTTTTCTTCTGATTTTTCATTAACTTTTCCTTTATTTTTTATAATAATACGATACTTATCCTGAATTTATTTATTATCTTATGAGCACATACAAATACCTTTTAGTCGGATCAAATAGGGTTTTCTGAATACTATACGTCAAAAATACAGATTTTCTGGATAAAAACCCCAACCTACTTTTTTCCTTCCAACTTATCCTACCTTGTTAATTATCACAAAATGAGTAAATTCCCCCTTTAGGAGTATGGCCGAGCTTTCATCCGGCCACACCCCATTTCCCCCTTCAATTTCCTGCCAAGATTAAATTTCCCCCTTAGCCTTGCTAACATGCTTCGGCTCGTCAAGGTTTTTATCCTTGAGGTAGACATCAAGCTGCTTTGAAAAGCTGTCTGCTTGCTCGTTGAAAGCTGATAGGAGGTGATCAAAAATCAACTCCCTATGATCCATTGAAGGCTCCAGTCCTTCGTAATATTTGTAACCCGCTTTTTCTTGCCAAATCCAGTAGTCAAGATCTGGCATAAAGAAATGTTTGACCCATCCCAAGAACATGCCCATCCAATTTTCCAAGTAGTACCGCAAATCCAGGCTTGGGTTATCCAACACGGTGTCTGCAAATGCGCTTATCCTGTGCTGTTTATTCACCGCGCAGGTCTGAACCAATTGCCCATCCAGCTCTGGCACTTGGCTGCGGGTAAAAACGAAACTCACCCGGTTACTGGTGCCTAATCCAAAGGGCAAGTTGTAATTCCTCGGATCATATAAAGGAAACTCCACCCCAAACAGCCCCAGTTTTTTCACCAGGCACACGCCCTTCTCTACTTTTTCAATATATGTTGAAGGCAAAAGATCGCTCAATTTCTTTTCAAGCATCAAATAATTTGCCTCTCCCTCTGGCAGATCGAAGAAGATGGTGTGAACCTGTATTCCAAAATAATCTTTGAACTTTCGATTGGATAGATCCGAAAGTTTTATTAGATGTTCGCACAGATCCTGCTGTATCTGGCGGTCAACACAACGCCCTTTCCAAACAACCTCTACTGATGGCATAACTCCCTCCTATAAAATAATCAATCCGACGCTACGTTTAATGGTTCTCCAAACAAGTCAAACCGCTTATAAATCATTATTGCCCTACCAAAAACCTCCTTTTACTCAGCCATTTCACCGATCCCGAAATTTTTCTCCTGGATTGAAAATCCGCTAACTTCGCCCATATTCAAGAAATGGTTCAAAACCAATACTCTCTTTTCATTAATCTGTCGCTTATGTAATTGTTAAAGTGCAAGCGCTTGCAAAGCCCTCAATATTGACCACCAACAGGGCTGACAGTGGTAAGGTCTCCCAGGCAGCTTTTTTTGGCAGCGTTTAATAGCTAGCATTAAGCAATGCTATTTATTCAATTTTTCAAATTATCAATTGGTTATTTGTGTTTAACTTTTTTCAAGTTTGCCATGCGATGTGTTACTAATTATCATCAAAGGCTAGGTCAACATGTGGGTAATATAAGTACGGCTTGTTTTCCAGTCCCCATAAATTTACTTTTCACGTTATTCTTTATCAATTTAGGTGCCCCTCCTGTTTTGAATATATGAGTAGGCTGAGAAATATATCACAAAAAAAACCTCTGTCAAGAGGTTTTGTTAAAAAAATGGAATCTTTAAGAATGCAAGCAGCACAAACTTGACTACAAATACGAATTAAAGAATGGTATAAGTTCTCTTTTTTCTCTCCACATTCGCGCAATATTGGTTCCTGCTGCCAACCATTGGTCCCGCTCACACAGCACTTTAAGCTGGTCAGTAGCTATGCCATCATTTTCATTCGAAGCCAATGGCTCAAGCCTTGATATTTTATCCATCAAAAACCCACGAATCGCTGCATTATAAATCCCTCTCACCCAATGAACCGTATCGCCAAGAGCTGGTTCAAAAAGTGTATTCAAAGCTTCATCCATATGGTCAATAAGACTAACATCATCGTCCTCGATAATCTTTAGCAAATTGGCAAGAACATGTTTCTGCTGAGAATGCTCGTGTGTGAGGGTGTGGAAAATTTTCCGCTGAACAGTTTCATTTAACTTCTTGCGGGCTTTATTTTGCAGCGCCTCGTCAGGGTAAAAAAGCGGCATTAGAGCTTTCCAGTTCAGGCTGGTCAGCAGTTGCTTCTTTGGTGTGCCCTTCTTCTCCCAGTAAAATTCAGCTTTACCCTGCCGATCATTTTCTAACGAAGATAACACTATTAAATCAGCCAGGTTTCTTGGGGTGGTGTATTTCTCACGTGATAAGTTGATCACCTCCTTCGGGTCAGCATAAATCTCGCTGATTGGTGTCAGCATGGTCTTGAAATTGCAGGGCACTGTGCGTTCCCCTCTTACATTGGTACGCATAATCGCCTGGTAATTTGGTAATTCTGAAATCGCCTGGGCATCAAAATAAGGTCTGAACTGGTTAGCCATCTGTTCAGCATCTTCTACCCCCAGGCGGAAAGAAATCATTGTCCCTACATTACCAATAATGGCATCCAAAATCTTGTGGTCGGAAATCTGTTTCATGTACTGGTTTGCCAGGATCAAACCCAAGCCAAATTTGCGGGCTTCAGCCAAAAGAATGGAAAAATTCTCGGTTGCGATGCTCTGGAACTCGTCCACGTATAAGTAAAAAGGGTTCAGTTCCTTCAATTTATCGCTGTCCTTCAAGCGATGCATGAATACCGAATTCAATTTTGCCATCAGCATCATTCCCAATAGGGAGGCATTTGCTTCGCCTAAAAGCCCTTTGGATAAATTAACCAACAAGATTTTCTTCTCGCGTACCACTTCCTCAAGGTCGATTGTCGAATGAGGTTGTCCAAAGATCAAATTGATGCGTGGATCGTTGACAAAATCAACAAATTTTGAAGAAAAGTAATCGCCAAGACGCAAGCCGTTGTAGCCGGTTTTGTCGTAATCCGTTTTGGGTAGTATGTTTTCAACCCAGTTTTCCAACCACCGGTTTTTATACTTCAACGGCAGCCAGCGCTTCCAAAAACCCGGAATTTCAAAAATATTGTAAAACTCCACGATGGTGCCGGGGTTGTCCTCATCAGAGGTTGTCAAGAGCATATTGTTTTGAACATGGGTGAAAAAGACCGGTCCGAGGATATCGCCATCTTTCAAATTGAAATATTCAGTCAAAAATCGGTTCATGATCGCCCGAATCTCTTTGATGATATATTCTCGCTCTTCGTCCCCCTTCACCTCTAACAGGTTAAACCCGACCGGGAAAGCCACATCAGAGGGATCAAACAACACCACATCCTCTTTGCGTTCCTCAGGGATCATCTCTAGCAGGTCTCGAAACAGCTCTCCGTGCGGATCGATCACCGCCAGCCCATTGCCAGCCTTCATATCTGAGAGGATCATGGTCTTCATTAAGGTCGTCTTACCAGTCCCAGTTTGGCCGATAATGTAAGTATGCTGCCGCCTTGTGTCAACTGGGATGATCACGTCTTGTTCAAACCCAAAATAATGATTCTTCCCAATCAAAATGTTTGATTCTTTATCAGCCCTTAATTCCACCAGTTCCCTGGGCAGCGGGCGCTCGTCCAGTGTGTAGGTATCCATACCCAGGATATCATTTTCAGTGTTGATCGGCAGGTAAAATGCGCTTATCGCTTCATTACCATCAAATAGGTAGCGTAATCGGCTACGCTCAGGCGAGAGTTGCGTGTTCTGCCACGGCTTTTGAGCAAAATCGGCCATGTTTTTTCGGGCGATTCCCGCATCTTTATCAGCGAGCGGCACAACAATATCATATCCTCCCACATGGAAGCTGAAATTCGGCACGGCATAATTAGTTTGGATACCGTGGCCAATTGGCTCTGTAACAGATAAGCCGATGTATTCCATCAGCATCGCATCTATGGGCTTCTGGCTGGCAATGCTGAAGGTCATGTAAAAAGGGGCATCCTGTAAGACCAGGTACTGCCGCAAAAGTGCATGCCCAAGGTTTTCAGCACGCAGTTGTTGCACCCGTTCAACACCATCACCAGTTGCGGTGTGGCCTTCGCAATAGGCGATCTGCTCCTGGAAAAACTTTGTCTCTTCTTTGCTTAGTTCCGTGGGGCTGATGCTCGCGCTCAGGACGATTTTCTCCTTACCCTGCATTAACGTATTAATAAGCGTTTCAAAACCGCGCTCAGGCGGCGAAAAGGGGTGCACGTAATATACGCCATCTGGGGACTGATCCTTTTTGGAACTCTGCGCCTCCCCCATAAACCCCAGCTTTCTATGTGGGATCAGCGTATCTAGCTGGATCGATTCTTCCCTGCGCCGCACCTCGGCCACGTAGGCATTTGGCCAATCCAGCGGTTTGGTAAATTGCATCAGTTCATCAGCTTCTGTGATCTCTTCCCAGATGTAATGAGTAAAAATGCCACCCAATAATAGCTTCAGGTTGCTCGCCAGGTCCTTAATTTGAGTGTCTTCAATAGCTTGTGAAGGTTGATCGGGCAGGCTTACGAATAAACCGATCTCCACCTTGCCCAAGGCTTGCTGGCTCCCATGTGGGTCAATGATGGTACGCAGGGTAAATGTTGCTGAGCGGTATGGGTCATGCAGCATGTTGATGAAATTGGATAGGTTGCGTTTATGTGCTGCAATCTGGGTTTCAAATGATTTTTCTAACTGGCAGGTCTTGAGCGACACCAACCTAAAACCGATGATCGTGTTCACCTGTGTATTTTTTTTGAGTTTTGTCTTATTTGAGCCCTGCATGGAAAATCCCTCCTTGTTTGATTGATTAAGTTGCATTTTCAATTATAAATCTGAATTGATAATCCAGCGTTGAAGAATCACCTCTAATGGCAACAAGTAACACACTCGACAAACTGACAAATCATGGTATTTACAGGTCTTTGATAATGAAGCATTAGGTAACTTCTCCATCCATGGATTTATTGTTTAGCCGGACAGCAGGTGGGCGCGTTCTGGTTTTAAACGCACCCCAATTAGTCTCAGTCCCCATCAGGGGATTTTTTGATTTGTTGGATACCACGTCTACTACAACGGTCGGTACTACCTCTTTAATCGCTTTCGTTTCAGTCCCCATCAGGGGATTTTTTGTTTTGTTGGAAAGGAGAAAAATGGCTCTATCACTTTTCATAATCTCACTTTTCGTTTCAGTCCCCATCAGGGGATTTTTTGTTTTGTTAGGATGATGAAAATGACCTCGAGGAATGGGTTTGGGACGAAGTTTCAGTCCCCATCAGGGGATTTTTTGTTTTGTTGGAATGGCAGAGAAGTTATCAAAGTTTTTTTGGGCACTCAGTTTCAGTCCCCATCAGGGGATTTTTTGTTTTGTTGGCAAGGCAAAGTTCACCCCCGAGTTTGCTCAGAGGATTGCGTTTCAGTCCCCATCAGGGGATTTTTTGTTTTGTTGGTGGGATAACGAAAACGGTGTGTTCATAGGAGCATATCAGTCGTTAAGTTTCAGTCCCCATCAGGGGATTTTTTGTTTTGTTGGAGACATTCCTTCCAACTCAAAGGTTTGGAAATGGTTTTGACTCCCGTTTCAGTCCCCATCAGGGGATTTTTTGTTTTGTTGGAAAGTTTTACTCCAATCAGTTGGACGAACTTTTGTCAGGGCGAGTTTCAGTCCCCATCAGGGGATTTTTTGTTTTGTTGGAAAGAAAGGAAAAGAGAAAGTGACCCAAATTTTATTTACTGTTTCAGTCCCCATCAGGGGATTTTTTGTTTTGTTGGCAATGGTAGAAAAATATCGTGAGCAGTTGGGAATCCCTCGTTTCAGTCCCCATCAGGGGATTTTTTGTTTTGTTGGCTACCTACTTTTTGGTTATGCCAATGGTGGGAAAAGTATGTTTCAGTCCCCATCAGGGGATTTTTTGTTTTGTTGGGGGATTATATCCCCGAAGAACTCTCCGTTAAGGAGAGTTGTTTCAGTCCCCATCAGGGGATTTTTTGTTTTGTTGGTCGCAGTGTTAACTTAGGTGATATTAAGGCTTCTGATGGGTTTCAGTCCCCATCAGGGGATTTTTTGTTTTGTTGGTAAGGAATAAATAATGGATGATAATGAACCATTGCCAGTTTCAGTCCCCATCAGGGGATTTTTTGTTTTGTTGGTGCCGAAAAATTTTTATATAACCTTAAGGAGGTTAAAAGTTTCAGTCCCCATCAGGGGATTTTTTGTTTTGTTGGGATCAATCTCTTACTGACAATACCGAAAAAGTTTCGTTTCAGTCCCCATCAGGGGATTTTTTGTTTTGTTGGCTGAAAAAAACCCTTCTGGTAGGTCCTTTGGACCACTGCCCTCAGTTTCAGTCCCCATCAGGGGATTTTTTGTTTTGTTGGCATTAGAAATAAGCGTAATAGCAGGAGTGCCTTGCACACTGACGCCTGAACGTTTCAGTCCCCATCAGGGGATTTTTTGTTTTGTTGGACAGCAGCGCGGATGTATTTCAAAAAGACTTTTGAGAGTTTCAGTCCCCATCAGGGGATTTTTTGTTTTGTTGGATAGCGGCGAGAGTGCTGCCGTGGTTTACAAGTGGACGCCGTTTCAGTCCCCATCAGGGGATTTTTTGTTTTGTTGGAGAATGAAAGAGGTATGTATTTTTATGAGTGAATGGTTTCAGTCCCCATCAGGGGATTTTTTGTTTTGTTGGGAGGAATGAGTGAATTAGAGTTTAGAGAATTTTCAAAAAGGTTTCAGTCCCCATCAGGGGATTTTTTGTTTTGTTGGTAACTGACGGTGCCCACCGCATAGGTGATGATTTTGCTGGGGTATTCGTTTCAGTCCCCATCAGGGGATTTTTTGTTTTGTTGGAAATAATCGCACGCATCACTGAACTGGAAGAAGCTAAAAAATACTGGGTTTCAGTCCCCATCAGGGGATTTTTTGTTTTGTTGGGGATTCAACGGGGCAAGAGGTACAATCTTATAAGAAATACCTTAAAGTTTCAGTCCCCATCAGGGGATTTTTTGTTTTGTTGGGGATACTTTGTTAAGTGTCCAGTATGCTTCAATGAACCATATGATGTTTCAGTCCCCATCAGGGGATTTTTTGTTTTGTTGGGGGGGTATCAGTTACTTCACAGGTAATATTCATAAGGTTTCAGTCCCCATCAGGGGATTTTTTGTTTTGTTGGCGGGGATTCGGTCTGGGCTTCGGTCAGGGATTCGGTCGTTTCAGTCCCCATCAGGGGATTTTTTGTTTTGTTGGATGCGCTCCATGCCCGACAAGAGCGTGGATGCTGTGTTTCAGTCCCCATCAGGGGATTTTTTGTTTTGTTGGAATTCAGATATTAACTCACGCTGCATAGCATCAATTAAATTTCTGTTTCAGTCCCCATCAGGGGATTTTTCGTTTTGTTGGTGAGAATGCAATCAATAATACACAAAATAAAAATAAGGTTTCAGTCCCCATCAGGGGATTTTTTGTTTTGTTGGCAGGTATTCAATGTGGTGAAGGTAGGGTACACTGCTTCGTATGCAGTGTAGTTTCAGTCCCCATCAGGGGATTTTTTGTTTTGTTGGTAATAACTTTTGTACTACCGATATTTGCTACTCTTATGTTTCAGTCCCCATCAGGGGATTTTTTGTTTTGTTGGGCAGGTCTTGGGTTAGTAAATGCCCAAAACTCAATGCGTTTCAGTCCCCATCAGGGGATTTTTTGTTTTGTTGGTGGTTAAGGTTGCATACGAGGCACAGTATGCTACCTGTTTCAGTCCCCATCAGGGGATTTTTTGTTTTGTTGGAGCACCAGTCCTTCACTTTTTCAATGTCAGCTTTATTATTCTTAAATGCCTTTTTAATAATATTAAAGTTTTCATCTTGCCCTGTTTCATATTCTTAAAAGTCGAGCGCCTTATGACTGGCTAATTCTACCACTTTCGCTCGGTTTTTTTATTCCATAAATGCCACAAATTGGCTCTAGCGTACGACCAAAACCCAACGTCTGGCGGTTTATCCAGATAAATACCCGAGCACTTCCATTTACCGCTTAACCCCCGGCTTCTCTCGGCTTTTAAACAACCACAGCATCCGGGGGCTCCAACGCGATCTCTTTCACACCAGGTACCTCAATCCGCTTCACACAAGCATCACATAGTGTATAAAATCGCACCGAATCAATTTTTTTCTTAATCAATTTTATCACACGCTTTTTCATGGTAGTGATTTGGTCAGGTTCAAGATAGCATTCAAAAACGCTGTACTGCACTGGTGAGCCGTAATCTTTTAATAAATTATGTAATTTTACACGGCGTCTATCATTTGAAATATCATAAACCACAACAATGAATTGTTGACCCATCATTCCTCCTTTTACCTAGCGGGAGATAAAGGGTATATATTGTTCAGTTTCACCTTCAATGACTTTCCTCAACAAGCGTGCCTGTACTTCAAAACATTTTTGATAGCTCAGGCGAGTCTTGTATGTAGGATGTATTACCACTGTTTGCAAGCGTTGCTGATAAGCTTTGAAAAATTTCCTCAAAGCATTATTTTTTAATTGGAATCCTTGTCCCTTACTTTCAAAATCAGCTGGGCTGAGGATGGATCGATTGATCAGCTGTAGCACCACCGAATCTGCAATGATATGGCGGAACTCCTCCATAAGATCCAGCGCCAAAGCCGGTCGGCCGTATTTATCAGCATGCAGGTAGCCTTCATATGGATCTAATCCCACCACTTCCAATGCGGTGATCATGTTCTCATGTAAAAGCGTGTACGCTAGCCCTAACAAGGCATTGACCTCGTCTTCGGGGGGATGATGTGACCTACTGCCAAACTGCCAGCCCGGGTCAAGCGCTATCCTGAAAGCGAGAAAATAAAGCCTGGCTGCCCGGCCTTCAGTACCTCTTAGCGCTGCTAATGAATCCACATGTTTTACCTGTCTCAGCGTTTGGTGCAATTTACTAGAGATCGCCCTGTCAATTTGGGGATGGCTTCGCCGCATCCTGGCGATCATGGTTGCCGCGTTTCTTAGTTTACCGTAGATAAATTGCCTTGAAACTTCCAGGCAGAAAGACTCGTTTTGCCCCTGTTCATATTGTCTCTGCCGAAGCCCAATATTTTTCAGGGTCGGTGAAACTAACCTGCCTAACAACCTCCCCGACTGGCTGATAATGGTCATCCCTTTCCCTTCAAGCAACAATGCCTGCATCGCTTGGGTTGTGATACTTACTGAGCCAACTAATACCACCTGGTCGACCTGGAAGAAAGGTATTCGCATCAGAATCTCATCATCTTTTACCACAATTAAGCGCTAGTAGTCTTTTTCAACACGGGCGCCGGGTAGGGTGACGTATAAGGTTGCCATAGTTATTCATAACCTTCTGGGCTGTAATCTTCAAAAAGGGACGCATCATAAGGACCTTTGATGATGATATGTTTCATATTGGCGTCAAAGCTGTATTCATCACCCAAAAACGCTACGCCCAGGAATGAAAAGCCTTGTTCAAAATCGGTCAAGCGCGTTTTGTTTGGCTCATACCGCAAGCTTAGTTTCGCTAAAATTACCTCCACAGCCGCAAACACCTGCTTGGTTTCCTGCTCAGTCTCACAAAAAACACAAAAATCATCTGCATAACGCACCATCTGCCATCCTTTTAAGCTAACAGCGCGATCAAGTTGGTGGAGCACCAAGTTGCAGAACAAAGGTGAGATCACACCACCCATGCATATGCCCCGTGTATCACTGGGTGATTTAACCCCAGCCCTAAGCCACTGTTCGACCAACCGGTTTAGAATTGGGTCTGATGCGGTTTGGCGGAAGTACTGCTTGATTAAGTGGTGATCTAAATTATTAAAACAATCATCAATATCAGCATCCAAAACAAATCGAAAACCTGAATCGCGCAGCGCAATGATGCGTGCAATTGCATCCCGCAAGCCGCGCCCCTGCCGATACCCGAAACTGCAATCCAAAAAACTCATGTCAAAGAAATCATCAACAATCCTTAAAACAGCTCGTTGCAATACCCTGTCATTGACCGTCAAAATTGAAATTTTTCGGGTACCCCCTGTTTTCTTGGGGAGGTTGAATGTCCTGTACGGGGCAGGTTTATAGGTATTTGCCCAAACTGATCCTGCCAGGGTGTACAAATTCTCTTCCCATTTCCGCCGCCATTGCTTGATCGTAACCCCGTCAACGCCCGCGGCTCCTTTTTTCTGGGCAACCTCTTCCCAGGCTGCCCGCATATTATCATGCGAAAGGACTTGTTTGATGAAATTCATTGCATGTTATTAAAATTCGTTCTATCAAATTGATTCGTCAGGTCCGCCGCCGTCCACAACCCTTTCCAATTTCAGTACAGCTGAGTTATCCCGCCCAAACAGTGCAAATCTTTGTTCTCCTTTTGGTCTAATCGTCCAAACATGTAATTATCACTTGCGGTAATCACCGCTCTCATTCAGCCTGCGTGTCTGCCCTAAGCCCAGCGCGGTTTTAGCGCCTGTACCAGCATAAAACGCAAACCCTGAAAGCACTTTAATGACGTGTAACCAGTATGGATCTTTTTCTTGAATGTTGAAAGTGCAGTTGCCGATACCGCCGACCAGGGTGGCTTTGCCATAGCGCACCGGCATTGACTGCATTTTATAATAGCTGACCGCAACAGCCGATTCAGCAGTTTCCAGTAGGCTTTCAGAGAATTTCACCGGTGCAAATGCATTCCAGGTTTTTAACCATGAACGCAGCACCAGCGCAGGTAGGATAAACGGCATATGCACCCCGTGTGTATGGAAGGTCGTTGCAGTGGCAAATTCTAACTTGATGGTCCGGCTCACCTCGCCCATCAGCTCTTTTTCAATCAGCTGTCCATAATTAATCCATCCAGCCCAGGGATGCCTTTTTGCCTCCCAATCTGCTTCTTCTATCTTAAATTTTGTATCGCCCACCTGGATCTCAGCCGGCATCGCTGGAAGCAGCTGGTCAACTAAGAAAAGCGAAAGCGCTGGTGAGAGGCTGGTAATTCGAAACCAAACCAAAGAATTAGCTGGCAGCAAAACCATACCGCGCTCTGGCAGTGATAAATCACGCAGGCTAGATACGCTGTAAGGCTTAGGCAGGTCAGTTTCATCGTGCAGTGTCGCTGAAAGCTTGGGCTCAATATTTCTCACCCAGCGCAGGAATTCTGCTGCCATTGCACGCCCTTGGTCTGCCGCTAGGCTGGCCGCCTGGGGATTGCGCAGCTTAATAACAAGTGAAACAAGGTCTGGTGTCATAGGTTTGAAGGAGCATTTGTCAAGCCAGGCAGCTTATCCAGGTCAATAAGGATCTGGCGTTTTTGATCGTCAATGATTAACCCACCTAGCGCAACACCATCGTGCATCAAGTCACAGCGCAGGGTTTTATAAGAACCACACATCCCTTTCAGAAAAACAGGCATGTCCTCAGGGATATCTGTAACTTGTTTCATTTTTTCCGGTGTTATCGGGATTGTGTCTAGTTTTGCCTCGCCGTTTTGTAAGACGGTCATCGTCCAGCGGCCGTAGCGCCAGTTAATCCACCATTTCAAAATGGTCCTGGCAAATAAAACACCAGCAATTGTAACGATAAACTCTACTACCAGGCCATCCAGAATTGAGTTGAGGTAGAGGCTTTGAGAATTAACCATTTTAAATCTCCTTTATCTTTGTTCTCGGGCTTGCTCTCGCACAGCCTGCAGGTTGATGATCTCTGCCACTTCATAAGCAGGTGGGATGCTGTCAGCAATAGGTCGGATTCTAATGATGGCCGGGAAGTAACCCATACGGCCGTGTAATTCTGCCAGTAGGGTTAGGGCAGCGTAATTATAAGCGGGTGGGTTGATGAGCAGCGGGATAGTCTGCCAATCTTCCGCAGAAAATTCAATCGAATCCACCAGCGCCCGGATTTGCTCAGCAAAAGGCTGGGATTGTGTAAACTGGCAGGGGATTACAATGCTCGATTCAATTTTGTGCTGGGCCAGGGCTTCCACCTGCGCAACCTGTCCAGCTGTGATTGGGTGAGAAAAATTAAGTAGTATCATAAAAATCCTATTTGGTTATTAACCTTGTTTTTATAGTATTGACTAAGAAAACTATATTATCATCGGATAAAGTATCATCTGCTGCTGCACTGGGTAATTTGATTGGAATAATACCGAAATCATTCATTTCCTTGACATGATTTTTGTGTAACTCGTTGGAGTGGATGATAAATTTATGGATATAGCTGCCCAATTTTTCAGATGTGGCAACACTGTTTAATTGATCAATTGCACTTTTCTCAGCATCTTTCTTGATTTCTGTAAAACCTACCACATTTTGATGCCGTATCGCAAAATCAATTTCAACATCAGGGGATGAAACAAGACGAATATTTCTTATCAATTCATAATCTTTCCCTAATTGCGTTATGGTTATCGGGTCTATTCGAGCTTTATTCAGGTATACCTGGCTTTCTTTGACATCGCCTTCATCAAAATTATTAATCAGTGCTTCTATGACATTATTTTCATAGACTTTTTCCGATGAATATTTATCCTGTTTAAACGCGTTAAGATAAAGCTTTAAATATTGATCCAGCGATAGGAAATTATCGATTTTTTTATTTGCATCGACAATTAATTGCTTATTTTCAAAATGATAGTGATGCATTAAGCTTTGATTATCTTCCGATTGGTAATAAAATGCCTTGGCAGATTTTTGCTTGGCAAGTTCAAAAGCAGCCAAAGACATGATCTTTGTTCCCCCTGTCAGGTTGATGATCAGTTCATCTGTATCGCTGCCATTTTCATTAAGATAATTAGATAATTTTGTAAATATAGCCTGAAAATCATAGGCACTGTCTACTTCTATAGGCTCTATCGTTTCGATATCTAATACCTTTTTAACAACGTTTATTATGTTATCTGCAACTGTCTTTGTCCGATCTGAATAAACGAGGACCAGGTGATCGGGAGAAATTTCCTTGAGTGGATACACATTAGGTGCTGGTTGGCCCCCTACGAGGCATATCATAATTTTCATTTTCTACTCCTTTAAATTAATGGTCAATCGACCCTAATACTGCGTTGGCTATCTGGCATAAATCTTCATACACGCTGTTTGCATCACTGATCAGGCTGGCAGCGCTCTGGGCATTGAAACGGTGGCCGCAGTGGGCAATGTCATTGCGCATTTGCGATAATTTTGACCAGTTTTTTATTACCATCCCAGCTTCAGGCAGCGCTTGCAGTGCTGAACTGAAGTAGGCAGTGCCGGCTTCTCCAAAATTAAAGAGAATTCTCGCCGCATCATTAAATTGCTTCTCAACCTTTTTGCGTTGCATCCGGTTATCAAACGGAAACGCCTGGTTAACTGCCATGAAGGCTGAAATCAGCCATTCGCGCATCAATAAAGTCGCCTGGACGGCCTGTTGATGCGCCAGGTACCAGCCGACCATGCCTAACTGGCGCATAAGATTGGGAAAAGCTGCCTCGGGTGCCATGGGTGCTTCGAGACCAAATTGTCCGTAAGATTTATTAACCTGGTCTACCAGGGCGCCAAATGGGGGCGCTGTTTCTGAAATGCGCTCCTCCGAGCGTGCCAAAATTCTTGATACAGCCAATCCCGATGTCATCGTCTCAAAAGGACGCACCATTTGCAGCGCCTGCGACATCTTTTCGATCCCTTCAGCTGCGGAACGAAGGTCTTTTCCCAATGCGCGGGCAGAAATGTCTTTGCCCATTTGCAAACCAGGAGGCAATTTTTCTCTCAGCAGGGCTGTTAAAGCCTGTCCGTCCCCGGTGGTTATGAACCGGTCAGTAGCAGTCAGCCAGTCCAGCATCTCAACAAATTCAGAAAGATCAAAAACCGGTGCAGGGATGCCTTCCCTGGGGTTCCCTAACTCAAATGCGCCGTAGTAAATTGCTTCAATGCGCACGTTCCTGGCAATTTTTAGAAACGAAGCAAACAGAAACATCAAGAAAGGGGTTGAGCGTAAACCCTGCGTGATATCAAAAATGACGCAGTCTCCCTCCTCAACTTGGCCGAGGATAATCCCAAATAACTCCCACAGTTCTGCGGTGGTATTGCCTGTGGGGATATCGATCGGGATTATTCTTTCGTCATTCAAGTCTTCCAGTAAAGGCCAGGTAATTTCCTTGGCCTTTTTTGTCACAAAAACAAGCATTTTGTCATAGCTGGTAAACTGGCGCAGGGCTTCTGGGAAAACTGACCCAGGGTAAATTTTCCCGTTATGCAGGTAACTGGTTTTGACCAGGTTACCCTCCCTGTCCTTGATCAGGGTAGCGCCTAAAAAGGTAATAATTTTGCGCATCTTTTCATTTACTTTTCTAACAAAACCTTGACATCAATTGCCTGGGGATTACCTTTAAATTCCCCTAAGCGGTATTCCAATACCTGCCCGATTTTCGGTGGACGCTTTCCTGGCATACCATTGATGTGGACGCTTACAGGCTTTCCACCTTTAGCCGGGTTTATTAGTCCCAATCGCCCCTCAGATCTTAAGTCAGCTACAGCACCCCTAAACCATCCTTTTGGCGGTTCTTCTTTTAACAACCTAGTTTTCTTCACCTCATAAGTCTCTGTAGACATTGAGGCAGCGGGGGTGGGCTTTTTTGAGGTGCTGGTGTTCTTTTCCTTTGCCACTTCCTTAAACCTTGGCTGACCTTGCGCCTGCTCATCAACAAATGCCATCCTGCCGTAGCCGCTGTTGGTCTTAGCGCCTACGCCTTCATGTTCCAAGGCATACTCAAGGATCTTAAAAGCTTTTTCCACCCAAGCTTTTTCTCCAGCTAGGGCAACCAGGAAACTGCCGACGGCTGTCAAAAACGGGATGATGGTCGTGCTGTCCCAATCTGCGGGTGGTTTCTCAGCGTTCTGGTAGTATTCCGCGTGGTGCACTGTGATCACGTCTTTTGCGATCATCCTGTCATTCTCATAAGATCCCGGGATGTAAAGTGCATCAAAAAATGTGACAATCCCCCCATCATCTTCTCCACCAAACATGGTCTTATAGGCCGGCGAGTCTTTGCCCCAGTCAGGTCCGAGGTTTTGGCTGGCAAAGTGGGCTGCCAGTCCTTTAAGCGCACTGCCTGGAATAAAAGGCACACCATAACTGTGTTGTAAAGCAATGTTGGTTTCTAATATACTTTCCTCGCCCAGGTTGATCGCCAACCGATTCAACACCTTTGCAGCCTGGGTCTGCGCCTGGTATTTTTCAAGCATTTCTTTCCATGCCGTAAAGAAATCTTTGTATAAAGAGACGCGGTCAATGCACAGGATATCCTCTATCAACTCCTGCTTTGCTTCTACCTTGGGGTCTGTTGGTATCGTAAAGTACTTGTCCAACCACAAGCTGGTGTTTGTCTCTTCCTTGACAGTGGTATGTAAAAGGACATCTCTCCTATACTGGGTCATTGCTCACCTCCTCAATTTCATCTGAACCAGGCCTGTATTTCAGCACAGACTGGGCGTAGCGTTTGAACCAGCCCAGCGCTAAGCTGGATTTAGTGGTCAATAGCTGGTAGTCTTTGTAACCCGCATGGCAAACACGCTCTAAAAAAGCATGTGGTGTCCCTTCCTCGCCCATCACCACCTTGGTAAAATCAGTCAATAACTGTTGGTGAGGGTCTTTCTTTTGATCCAGCAGGAAAGCAATCGCCTGTACCAAGCCAACTTTTTTTACTAAAACGGGCAGCCTGAAAGCCATTGAGCTATATTCTTTTCTGTCCGAAGACTTTTCCGGGTGATTTCCTTTGTATGTGATGATTTTTTGATACACCAATCCTGCATAATCTTGCTTTAGCGTATTCATGGTCCCTCCTTATGGTGCCAGGATTACCCGGCATAAGCCAAGGCCAACGGTTGCGCTTCCGCCAACTTGCAGGGGGCTTTCGATGATTGTTCGCACGTCGGCATAAACCTCATCCGGGGTCGCTTTCAATCCATTTGCGACCACCAGCGCAGAAAGAATCGTTTCTGGCGGCAGTGCTTCTTCGTACCAAAGTGCGCCTTTGGCGACCTTCTTTTTACCTTCCTCAAGGCGGATTCGTGCCGTCACCTGTGAGCCGATCTCAGTCAAATATCCCATCACATCATCCGAAACCAGGCAAAGTCGGTCGATCAGGGTTTTATACCAATACGAGTCTTTTTCAAAAAGAGTCTCCTGAAACCATTCTGCCCAAACTTTTAGCTCTGCTGAGTCCTGGCAGCTTAAAGGAAGGTCTTCCAGGATCACCTGCGCATTAACTAACAGCGCTGAGATTTGGTGGCAAACGAAACATGATTCTTCAGCAACCTCAGGGATTATTGCTGGGAGCGGTTCTGTAAAAGCCATGCCCTTGGCATCCCGCACAAACCGGTTAAGCAGGTATGGTGAAGTCACCCAGGCAAACACTCCCGAAATACTGCGCACGGGCAAGAACAGCAGGCGCGCATCGCTGAATACAGCCGAGCCTTGATGATCGATATTCTCATCAGGAGCGGGGCCATAAATCAGGCTTTTTTTAGGCGATTTGCTGGCATCCCTGATGACGCCTTTGATAGATGACCCGGGCAGGTAAGGGATGTTGGTTGCTTTTTCTCTTGCGATGGGTTGGTCAATAACCCCAACGCCCTGGCCTGTGCCAGCCTGTAATGGGGATAATGCATGTATAAAGAGTAGTTTTGTTTCCATTTGATTTAACTCCTATAGTCTAAAGGTTCATAAGAAATGCTTTTAGTGGATCTGTTTGACCTGTTGCATTCATGGGTTCGAAGCTGCTAACCTCAGACGACGTGAGATCACTAAATACTTGTCCTAGGCCATTATCTAGGAACAAACCGCCTGGTGGTGTGTAAGCTTCCTGACCAACCCTAATAGGTGTCCATTCCAGGATTAACGCCATGCCTACAGCAACCTCAATATTTCCATCTTTACACGCTATTGGTCGTAAGATAAGTGGACTGGCCATGCGATCAATTCCTGGGTCATCGGTTGTCTTAAGCTGTCCCTGCAGGGTTACATCAGGATACTCGTGCTTGCTGAAATGGAACAGGATTGGTAGTCCAAATTTTGCCCTAGGCATTTTATCGGGAACAGTTGGAACTGGTGCATGTAGAGGTGTCCATCTTCCAAATTTCCGCCGGATAACAACGGGTTCTGGCCAGTTACTCCTTCCCCGAGGGCGGATTCGCGATTGCCTGAAGGACTGATATTGATTAATTAAATATTTCCAGGCATCGAAAGCAGAGTTCTTCTTAGCAGTTAATCTAAACTGGGTCCGTATGCTGAGATGAGGAGTACCGTCATTGAAGGGTGTTTTTATGACAAAATTTTCCAATTTGCTTTCAATCTCATTCTTCAAGTTTTCTGGTGTACTCAGTATTTTTTCAATACCATCAATGCTTAAACATTCCAGTGCCCCAAATCCGCGCCGTGTGCGTGCACCGATGCCGCCAAAGGTCTCCCATGCCCATAAAGCGTCTTCAATCTCGCTTTTATACTTTTCAGGGTACTCCATCTCCAGGGTAAAGGTCACATCTTTCAAGACAGGTTCTGATTTCCAGTTTAAGTCATCAAGTTCACTACTTTCTGGTTGAAGTGGAAATGCCGCGTAGGGAATCACCTGGTCTGAAGCTTGGGGTTGATTCCTGCCGCCATTTCGTCCTGGTCTAATGGTATAAGCAGCTTTTGTCCCTCGCTGGTCAAATTTGACAATTTTTACCAAAAGCTTGACTTCCGAAGGAACCTCATTGCTCCCCCAAATCTTGCTCTCTTCCGCTGCCATGTCCTTGATGCTGGCAAAGCGATGCAGCTGCGTTGCCCGCCACCAAAATCGCAGGTGCCCGCGCACTTCCGACGCCCTGATGATGTTTATCGGGTCAGCCCATCCTGGTTCTACACCGCCGCCAAAAAGAGGCGTTATTAACTTATATTCACGCTTGTGAACAGTAGCTTTCGTGCTGAAATTGACTTCTGGTGGATTGCCTAGATTCTCCTTGCTCATGATTTCACCTCCATGTTCATCTTTCGAAGCTTGCCATCCCAAACGCCGAGCAATGCCAGCCCAAAGCCATCTTGGCGAGCTTGGTCATCATCGCTGATGGTTTTGAACCATACATCCCGGATAAACTGGTCTCTTTTTTCTCCAGGTATGCGTAAAAACAGCACACTCCCGGCTGGCATCAGTTTTCGGGTAGGTTTTGCTTGTTTCTTTTCATAATCCCATCCCGAAACGCCTTCATAACGGTGATTTAGGACTGCTTCAACCTTGACCCCAAATTGATCTATTAGCCAGGTCGGTAGGTACCCTTTCTTAAAATCTGCAGGGGTTATCAGGATCAACCTGCAGGTGCCATTCTTAAGGATATCTTGCCTGATAGGCTCTGGGCAGGTCTCAAAGGGCAGTGGATTATCCTTAACTTTGTGCCACTGCACGATTCTAGATTCCCCCCCCAGGAAGTTAGTCCCGGCTGAGAGGTCACCATCGCTTAATACGAGTAATCCAAACCTGTGGCATTCTTGCAGGTGGTAATGTTGCTCTGGCTCCTTATCCAGGACATTAAATTCAAGACCAGAGGTCTGAAATAATCCGCCGTCATCAGCAACCTGGGTCTGGCCTTCGATGCGGACGTGCGTTCTTACCTCTTTTGTCAAGCCCTGTGTACCCAGTTCCTTCAGGTCAGGTGTGTCCTTGTCAATTGGTCCTGCGATCCATTTATAAAAATGATCCCAGTCCCAAAATGTAGGTGGTTTCGAATGTGGTTTTTCTTTGATTATTTCAATTGGGCCGCAAATTTTTAAATCCTTCAAATCTGCAAAATTAGCACCAATATCGAGTGGTAAAAGTTTATATCGCTCAGCCTTGTCCGGATCACTGGTCTTGAACAACACTGCATCAGCAGGGGCGGGCAAAAAATATTTTATTATCTGCTCATTCTGGTCAAGTTCCACTGATAGTGGCGCATATATTTGTTTTTCCAATAAATATTTTATTCTGGCAGAATTAAATGTTCCTGTAGCCGGGTCAGGCCCAACCAAAGTCCGTACAGCACCAGCCAGTGTGGAGGGAAATGGCATTGCCATCGTCTCCGCTCGGCTGCCAGGTGCAGTGGTAAAAGGTTTCCCATCCCTGAAAATCATCGGGTCTCGCGGGGAAATTAACCATTTTTGCATTTTAATACCTCCTTGATCGCAGCATCAGCCATTTCTTCTGCCCCTGCAAACTCCGCAGCAATAATCATCTCCAAAGCCAACTCCGAGATTGATAAAACTTTTAACCAGCCAACAAGCTTAGTTTTTACCTCGGTCAGTAAGGCTTTGTCAGTTCCAGGTTGCCGTTTGCGTTCGATTATATAGGATGCTTCATCAATAATCCCTTGCTTTAGCCAGGGCTGTGTTGCCTCAGGAAATTCATGCGCTAATCCTTGAAGTTCGTAAGCCGTACCCTTGCTGATCCAACCTTTCCTGGTCATCTCAATCATCACTTGAAACCGTTTAATCAATGCCGGCCAATTATCCCGCACCATTCTTTCAGCCCCGCTGCGCTTGTTGAGGATGATGGTCAGGGCGTTTTTCCCCGTAACAGTCTTAGATTTTTTTTCTGCATTGCGGGCAAGCTTAAACACTTCTGAAAGGGGTGTCAGGTGGTGTGCAATCACTAACCCGCCTGAAAGCGTGGGTTGGAATTGCTTGCCGTTTTCAGTGAAAATTTGGTTTTTCATGATTTCTTTGAAGTCCGCTTCCAACTTAGCAGCGCAAGCAAGGGCGGTGTGTAGGGGCAGGTAAGCCAAAATATCTTCTCCGCCGGCATAAATACAGGTGCCTTGAAATTCTTTAATAATTTTTGGCACAGCTATGGCGAATTCACTGATAAGTTTGGAAAGTTCCCGATGCGCAATTTCGTCGTTTTTAGAGTCGATCACCTTCCCCATGTTATCCCCGTCCGCAATGAGGAGGGCATAATAAGGGCTTGGTCTCTTTTTTCCAACGTGCTCATCCAAGATTTTTGCATATTCTTCTCGCGCTTTTTCTCGGACTGCTTTCAGGGGAAGGTATTCCATTAGCCTGCTTTCAAAAACCAGGGCCCGGCCTTCACTGATCTGGTTTTCCTGCCATTCATTATCTTTCAGGATCTGTTTAAGCCCATCGATGATATCCGTTTCTTTTATTTTATTTTTTTTCATCCACTCAAAGAAAGGCGCTGCTGCTAATTCAGAGGTGCTTGGAAAATCAGCTTCTTTTTTACCTTTTCCTAAGCGTTTGAGGAGATCCACACCAGAAAGTTGTTCGCCTTCCTTGGCGTGGTAATGATTATATAAATCTCGTATTTTTTTGCCTTTAGTCTTCTCATTATCCTTATATTTAGGATAAGCTTCTTCAGGGATAACAGATTCCCTGAAGCCATCCAGGGATGATTTTGGCTTTCCCGTGCTTTCCAATGGATCGAAATTGCGAGTATTCTTTCGTGCCGCAAGTAAGGCTTCTGCCGCTTCACGGGCTTTTTTAAACCCATCATCATCCTCATACGGTACGGCAACCCAGTAAAATTCAACTAAATCTTTAATCTGCTTCCACGCCAAATCATTTGGTTCAAGATAACCTTTGATCTCAGATTGAGCACCTTCCCATAAAACCTTCAGCCGTCCTTCAATAACACCTGGAAGTGTTTCCTCAAAGTCATGATCCAACTCATCAAAGACAGCTAATATTTTATTTGGAACGCTGAAATCTGAAAGAGGTTTCAAATCATCTTTAGTTTTAACTGGAGCTGGAATAATTAAGCTATCACTACCGTACTTTTCATAAATTATTTTGGCAATAGATTTCGCCAACTCACTTAATAGTAAGGACCCATACCAGAGATCACGGCTTTTTCTTGCTGTAGCAATGAAATCTTGAACGGGTCCTATGGAACAGAGAAAAATTGTTTTCACACTATCCTCCTGATCAACATTGTTTCCTCACACGAATAAATATATTTATACAATTGTCAACATTAAAATAATTGGAATTATTACTTTTTAGATAGACATCACCTCCCTTGTTAGGAATAGACGGCGACAGCGCAACCAAGATATTGTTAAGGATGAAAATAAATCTAACAATATTATACTATCGAATTCCTTAGTGGGCATTTCTCCCAAGAGCTTAGTGCCAACCACGATTTCATTGGTCATTTCACCCACAGTTCCCGCTAAATTTAATTATCGCTGCTCCTGAGTTGAGCAGAACCTGGCATAGCCCTCATAGAGTGACAAAGACTCCGGGCAAAGTCCCCAATCAAGGGCTGTGCGGTAAGTGCATGTGCCCTGTCAGTCATTTCTTAATTACAATCCTTTAACATATCGCCTAAAAAGCGATTAGCTATCATAAGTGCAAGCAACTAAATACCCGTGCATAGATGTGCGCATAGCTGTCACTTGCACCATGCTGCTTAAGTTCATTCAAGATTGCTCTTATGTGTTCCTTGGAAATTTTCTCTGGACAATCAATCCCGTGTGCCAAAAGCCACTAAATGATCTTGCCCAGGTTCTTCTTGTAATAGGTAATTGTTGCAGGAGTACAATACATCGCCTCCCTTGCCAGGATAATATTGCTGTACGCATCCTGCAGTAGGGTGGTGTTAAAGGTCAGCGTTCTTGGTGTTAAGATCGGCGCATCCATCATTCACCTAACCTTAATTCTAACAAGAACGCCCGTTCTAATTAAGTAATTTTTGAAGTTAATTTTATTGATGAGTGATAATGTAAATTAAAGATGTGGTGCTTTGAAATACAAGTTTCCATAAAAAACCTCTTAGTTTCTTATGGTTACTAAGAGGCCTTCAGGATTTACCCGTTAAAAATCAAAAGCGGGTGATGGGATTCGTAGGAGCGCAGCGGAGATGCCATTAGGCACAGGAGCGCAGCGGAAGCACCTCTAGGTGATGCCACGAATGGTCTCAGATTAATTCCTAAAAAGCGGGTGATGGGATTCGAACCCACGGATGGTAGCTTGGGAAGCTACTGCCTTACCACTTGGCTACACCCGCAGCATTAATTATTTACACGAGAAACCTATTAAAGTACAAAGATAAATAATTTAATCAATTTTACCAGAAATTCTAACGCTCGTTGCATTTGTTATTCGCTCGGACTGCTCCGCACCGAGCGCAACAGGTCAGGTACCCCCCCCTCGCCCCCCCTTCCCTTAGTTGCGCTCCGTGCTCCGCTCTTGGTCATCAGCGCATTGACACCAGCCTACGCTCGCACCTATCCAGGCTGGCACAGTACGCAACTTCCCCAGTTTTGCTCGACAAGCTCGCAACTGGGGAAATTGCTTTCTTCGTTTTCAGCGCTTCTTGTCCCAGCCAGCGCCGTCACAGGACGCAATCTTCCTGGACGCTCCGCTATGGGAAGATTGCTCACTGTATTTTGATCGTTTTTCCGCATCAATATAGAAAAAGACATGCTCGGTTAGGGGCGCAAACACAAACCACTTTGCGCCTTCCTACCTCGCACAAAGATACATCCAAAGCGTGTGCCGACTGAAAACCACAGCGGCACACCCTTTGTCTGCTAAAGACTTGCGCTCCTTGCGAGGGCTGCCCTACCCTGCGTTCGCTGGTCCCCAGAGGGGCAAACCGTGCTTCGTGGGGCGCTCGGCCTGACGAGGGGCGCTTAACGGGTTGGCGACATGAGCCAGAGCGACCACAAGTCGCCTGGCGAATGCACGGTTCGGTGGAACCGTGCTAAGCGTAAGCACAAAAGATACCGCTCGGACTGTCCGCCACCCTACGCCCCTCGCCCGCCTCGCCATGCCCCACTACGCTGCCCCCTGGGGAACTGCGCTCCACTTCGGTTGGTGGCCTCGCAAAGAGCGCTTCTTCTCCGCAGCGCATCTTTTGCGGCCAAAACCACACCACTTGTGAACCAGGCTCTTCCACGGCCATAAAAGATTAAAAGACTTACCGCCGCCCCTGTAGACCACGCCACAGGCATCTTTGGGAACGCTCGCCCGCACCCAATTCACTGAATCGCTCCGATCAGCGGCTGCTCCCGCCCCGTAGAAAACCGCTATGGGGACGACTTTGCCGCCTCTCTCCGCTCACTCTCTCTTGGGTGCGACCTCGCTACGCATCTCTAATGGCGCTGGTCTCCTGGGGGCGTCGTAACCCTTGGCTTCTTTGAATCCAGCTGCACGTGCACAGACAGTCCGGCCAGCCACCAGTGCCCCCTCCCTCCCGGCGCACGCCATCCCAACCCAACCCCTCGGTGTTTAGCCCCTCCAGGGGGTCGCTGCGGCAGGCGTCACCCTTTCTTGGTACTTAGGCGCCTTAATAGGTAGGGTGATCGCCTTGCCGCGCGAAATCCCCCCGGGGGGCTAACACCGACAAGTGGTAGGTTGAAAGTGCTCTTGGGTGGGATAGGGGGCAGTCTGCGTCTTTTGGGCGTCCTAATGTTCTGGGCTGAAAAGAAAAAACCGTAAACACAGCCCAGCCCGGCCGCCCATAATCCGCTCTGGTGGCTGGCCTCTCTGCGGATGGCTGGCGTCAGTGGCTTCGCTGATATCTAGTTCCTGTGCCCGCCCAACCTAGCAGCATGACTTGGCCACAGCGCTCTTGTCCCCGGTCTCTGGGCTTCGCCTTGAGGCTTCTCTCGATCCCTCTCGTTAGGATGTCGAATAGCGCACCGCCCTTTTGAAATTCTTATATGACGCGGTGCTTTCGGGTTCGTTCCAGCGCTTTTTTTCTTGAATACTTAACCACAGGTTTTGTGTGCCCGACCCAACCTAGCAGCGTTCTGAGCCTTTAGGCTTCTGTTCCCGTTTTTCAAAAACCCCATTAATAGAAAAACCAGCTCTACATATCTAGTTTATGTATTTCGCATAGCTTAACTATAGCCCTAGTTATTCTGTCAAGCGGCCATACCTTTTGGGATCTTTGAGAATTTGAGAATATAAGCTAATGGAATTATCTTTGTTATTAAATATCAACCTCACATAATATTAAATATTTTGTAAATTCTTTCTTTAGAATACAGGGAGGAGCCAGTTTAATTCCTTCTCTCTCTGTTTCCTCACTGTATCAATCGCAATTATTTGAAATATTAATCATGGGGAATTATCCAAAATTACTTACATCTACAGATCATATATGTTATCCTTTTGTGTAGAACAGAAATTCTAAGTTAGCTTGTCATTAATACTTAGATTTCTAATTAGAAAAGGACTTTACTAAAATACTGTATGTTCATACATAGAGGATAGACCATGATTAACAATTATCAGCAGCCAATCGAAGAAAACCCTCAATTCCTGTCAAACCAGGAGCTGATCAATTATCATATCGAAAAAATTACAGGGCACGCAGACTTTTCTTCTCAGCTCAATCTGTTTACAGATCTAACTGACGATCCCATTCTGGCCTTGATGTTATCTCGTCTGATCTACTGGTCCGACCGTGCTACTCGAGCAGACGGCTTTGTCTATAAATCTGCTGAGGCTTGGAAAGCAGAATTGCGAGCTACTCGTTACCGAGTTCGCCTTTTCAATGATCTCCCCTTTGTCATCACCGAGCTGCATCGAGCCAATAAACGCCCCACCACCCACTATAAAGTTGATTTCGTTAAGCTCGTCCAAGCCCTCTACGACCTCCCATCTCAAACAAAACCTGGTGATAATAAAAAGTCTCAATCTCTGCCTACTGCTCAAAAAAATTCTAATCAAAATGAAACCTATCATACGCCTGATCCTGATGATCCTCTGCCTACCCAAGAAAGCCCATCGCCTTGTGCGAAACCCAAATATCGAAATCCAAAATTGCGCAATAGGGGCAAAATTACCCCTAATACTGAACCTAACAACACCGCTAATGGGGCAAAAATACCCCTAGGTGAACCCTCATCACCAACAGAAGGGGGCAAAATTACCCCGATTGTGGAACTTCAACTGCCTTATATGGGGGCAAAAACGCCCCTAAATGATCCCACACCAACCCCTAATGGGGGCAAAATTACCCCGATATTAGGGCAAAATCGACCCAGTAAGGGGGCAAAATTACCCCAATATGGGGGCGAAATCGACAAATCATTAACATTAAATACAACAATTAATACATCAAATAATACAAACAATAATTTAAAAGATTTAAAAGATTTAAAAGATTTTTCCGCTGACGCGGATTTTTCTTCGAATTTTCAAAGGAGTGATGCTGTTTCAGAATCTTCAACAAAACCCCAAAATGAGCCTATTGAAAACAATCCTGATCCCCAAGATGCCTTTGCCGATCCCTTTGACCAATCGCCCAAACCTGTCGAAGATCCACCTGATGATCAGCCATCCAAGTCAAGCAACAAATTTCCAAACTACCAAGAATTCCTTACCGAGCTGGCAGAAATCACCCACTTTGACCTGGCCATCAAAGTCAATGCTGGCCGGCTAGGGCGGGCTGCGTCCCAGCTGCTGTCAGCCGGCTATACTGTTGACGACCTCAAAAACTTTTTTAACCACTGGATCGAAAACGACTGGCGCTGGAAGAACAACGGCCAATTTCCCAAACCTGAAACTGTGCTCTCAGAAATTGCCCAGGTCAAGACTATTCAAGATAAAGCCTATTACGATCGGCAGAAATATAAAAAGTGGTTGAAATCATAGCTAATTAAGAATTCATTATACCGATCAACATTGCAAAGCCTTTCCAGCCAATATCCTGCCCCACAACCATTTTATGAAGTAAAATTAGTAATGGAATCCCAAACCATCTACCTAATTGTAGTTCTGAAACACTTACATGAGCACTTATCTTTAGTTGAAATTAAGCTCAACAGTAATTAGTTGAATTAAAGAAAATATCTTTCTTAACATAATATCAAAAAAAGTAATTTAAAAATTCTTGTCTAAATATATTTATTTAATGTAATATTTTATTGTTAAATCTTATCTAAACCTTCTTTCAAATCATCAATAATATCTTCAACACATTCCAATCCTACTGAAAGTCTGATCATGCTTTCGGTGATTTTTGCTTCTCGAAGTGCAGCAGGGGAGTATGAAGCGTGAGTCATAGAAGCAGGATGTTGGATTAATGTTTCAGTGTCTCCAAGGCTTACAGCCAATGAACAAAGGCTAAGAGAATTGATGAATTTCTCTGAATTTTCTTTGTTAGCATCCAGTTCGAAGGTTATGATTCCTCCTGGTAGTTTCATTTGTTTTTTTGCGATTTCATAACCTTGGGAGTGCTTTATTCCGGGATAATATACTTTTCTAACCTTTGGATGGCTATCCAAAAATTCTGCAACTGCGACTGCATTACTGCAGTGCTTTTCCATACGGATATCTAGTGTTTTTAAACCCCGGTCGACTAAGAAAGCATCAAATGGGCTCATTGTTGCACCAGTTACAAATTTCAATCCATAAGCATTACATTCATCGATTAAGTTCTTATATCCACATATCATCCCGCTTATGACATCGCCATGGCCATTCAAGTATTTTGTTCCAGAATGGATTACAACGTCTGCACCAAGATCTAAAGGTCTTTGGAGGTAAGGAGTACAGAATGTATTGTCTACTATGATTTTTATATTCTTGTTTGTTGTATGTACTAAAGTGCAAACTGCCTCAATATCAATAATCTTCAAATTAGGATTTGCAGGTGTTTCGAAATATACAATCTTTGTATTATCTTGCAGGTGTTTAATCACATTTTCTGGTTCAGAAAAATCTGCAAAAGATACAGTTATGCCGTAACGGCCAATGGCTTTGGTTAGGAAAGAGAATGTGGCTCCATAAAGTGTTTCGTCAGCAAGTAAATGATCGCCAGATTGCAGGATTGTCCAAAATATTGTTGTTATCGCAGCCATTCCAGAACTAACTACTATAGCCGCTTCGGCATTCTCTAATGATGCAATCTTCTCTGCCAATTTCGTGTGATTGGGATTTCCCATCCTTGTATATATGTAGCCTGGTTCTTTTCCAGAAAATCGAGCCGCTCCTTGGGCCGCATTATCAAATACAAAAGTAGAGCTCTGAAAAATTGGGGTGGCTAATGGATTGATTCCCGGTATTTCAAAACTTCCAGAATGAATTTGTCGGGTTGCAAAGCCTTTGTCCTTTAGTTCATGTTTCATTAATTAATCTCCTTTATTTTTAATTAAATTTTTAACAGTACATAAATAATTTTACTTACCATTTACTAACAATAATTATACCTTTTATTACTAATCTACGATAGTAGATTTAATTAGTGTAAAATAGATCCATTATAAAATTATGATCTCTTTCTTTTGAAAGAATTGCGATAAGAGATTTCATAAAATTAATCATTTAAGGATGGATTATGATTGATTTAGACTATTTAAAAGGAAGTCACTATCCGCTGTATTCAAATAATTATTCCTGTTTAATTGGAAATTTACCTTGGTATTATGGAACTGATTATTTAAGTATTCTATTCAGAACTGATCCTAATGAAGTCGCTAGATATTTACCTTATCCATTAATGCCTTCGCAGGATCCTGGTTTGTGTTATGTTGCTTTCAGTAGGTGGGTTTCGCTTTCAGGAGATCAACCTGATATGGCTTTTGTTAATCCAGCAAGAACTCATTATAAAGAAGCTGCTATTTGGGCAAGCTGTATGTATTTAGACCAGCCAGGTCAAATATGCCTTCATATATGGGTTGATAAAGATTTCAGTATGGCTCGGGGATGGTTTATGGGTTTCCCCAAAAGATTCGGTCAGATTGAGCTAACAGAATTTCATCCTCAGAATCCTTTGATGAAGAATATTGATGTTGGTTCTAGATTAAAAGGTATTATTATGGCTAATAGCGAGAGGTTAATTGAGGGTAGTCTTGATGTCAAAGAACCTATTAGAAAGACTGAGCTACCTTATCCATTTGGTTCACAATTATTTCATATCCGCTACTTCCCATCTATCGAAAGAGATGCCCCACCATCAGTTTTAGAATTAGTCAGTTTAGGAGCTGAAGATGTGAACTATGGGGATTCTATATGGAAAGGAAAAGGATCATTGAAATTCTTTCAATCAATTAACGATGATTTCATAGGTTTATCCCCATTAGAAATCTTAGGTGCATATTGTTATTCATCTGGTTATTCATATCCGGGAGGTAAGGTTCTTCATTCTTGGGTCTAATATTTTTTTGGTACTTATAAATAATTATCGGATTTTGTCTCATAATAAGATAAAGACATATCTCTTATTTCAATTCAGTGATAGAATCATAAAAATCGGAAAATTGATTGTAATATATCCTTGACAAAAATAGTAAAACACATATAATCTACTATAGTAGAAAATGCAATCAAGGAGTATCTTGACAAAATTATTCTTTCAACAAAATTAGAAGTTCTCAAGGTTTGTTACATAATTAGCTAATCGCTCAGTGATAGGTTTACGCAGTCTCACCAATCTGAAAACCAATGAATCTTATTAAGCAAATATTTTCTTTCTTTACTAATAGTTATCCTCAATTTTATATCATCAATATTTTTACTTATTCTAACTGTTTTCGTTAAAATTATTACGAAAACTGATAATCTTTTTTAATAAAATATCTTTTCACTAACAAGAGAATATTTCTTGTTAAATTATAGATTTGGAGGATATTATGAAAAAAATAATTAATAATCCATTGGACGTTGTAAATGAAATGCTGTTAGGCCTTGTAGAATCCGACCCCACATTGTCATATTTAACTGAACATAATGTTGTTTATCGAAAAAATAAATCTGTTAAGGTGGGTCTTGTGTCAGGTGGAGGCAGTGGCCATGAACCAACACATGGAGGTTATGTTGGCAAAGGTATGCTTGATGTAGCTGTTGCTGGTAACGTATTTGCCTCACCCGCACCATTAGCTATCCTTGCAGGCATTAGAGAAGCAAATAATGGCCTAGGTGTAATTCTGATTGTTAAGAATTATTCTGGTGACATTATGAACTTTGAGATGGCGAAAGATCTCGCTGAAGCAGAAGGCATAGCTGTGGAAATGGTAGTTGTACACGATGATGTAGCAACTAAAGATATTAAGAACACAACGGGTCGGCGAGGCATTGCAGGAACAATCCTTGTACATAAGATAACTGGAGCAAAAGCGGAAAGTGGAGCATCATTATCAGAGACTAAGGCAATTGCTGAAAAGGCAATTAATAATATTCGGACAATGGGAATGGCTTTGTCATCTTGTATTTTGCCTGCGGTCGGAACCCCCATTTTCAAGTTAAATGAAAATGAAATTGAAATTGGGATGGGAATCCATGGTGAGCCCGGAATTCATAGAACTGAATTATTAACTTCTGCTGAATTAGCAAACATTTTAGTAGAAAGAATTTTCCTAGATATGGATTTTAATGATAGCGAAGTTGCTGTTCTGGTCAATGGTTTAGGAGCTACTCCTCTTATGGAATTATTTATTCTCTATCATGACGTTCATACAATCCTTACCAAGAATAATATTAAAATACATCGCTCATTTGTAGGAAATTACATGACATCTCTCGAAATGGCTGGTTGTTCTCTGACTCTTCTAAAATTGGATGATGAGCTTAAGCAACTACTAGACGCCACTTGTGATACTCCTGCATTAAAAATAATGAATCTACGGTGATGAGATGCCTCTGAAAGTTACAAGCAAAGACTATGTAGTTTTCTTAAAACTAGTTGCAGAAAAAATCGCTGAAAGTAAAGAATATATAACCGCATTGGATTCTGCAATAGGTGATGGTGATCATTGGGTGAACATAAATAAGGGTTTTCAGGCTCTTGTAAATAAAGCAGAGATACTAGAAGAACAGTCGATATCTGAGATGTTTAAGACTATTGGAATGACCTTAATGGCTGCAGTTGGTGGTTCATCAGGATTACTTTATGGCAGTGCATATTTAGCTGCTTCAAGAATTACAAAAAACATTGAATATTTGGATATAGATTCTATATATATGGTCCTTGAAAGCATGTCTGATGAGATTATGTCAAGGGGTAAGGCTGAAGTTGGTCAGAAGACCATGGTTGATTGTATTTTCCCATCGGTTAAAGCGTTTCGCAACGCGATTGATCAGCAACTTTCTATTCCAGATCTTACAAATATGGTCATACAAACCGCAATAAATGGAGCCAATAATACACTCGAGATGCCTGCAATGAAAGGAAGGGCATATTATCAACAAGATAAGGGTATAGGTCATCTTGATCCTGGAGCAGTTACAATGTCTTACCAAATTGTAATATTAATGGAATTGATTAATAAAATAACAGAAACTCAATAAAAAATATTAAGCTGTTTTCAATTATTTACTAATATGTTTTTGTTTTAAGAAATTCTAATTTGGAGGCTTTTTGTGATGAAAAATGTAAGAACTAAACCAATTAATGACAAAGTAAAAGAGTTAGAAACAGCAATTCAGCACCGATGCTCATGGTTTCATTTTATTGTTGATGAGGCTATGAAACAAGGGCTTGATGTAGAATTCGCTCGAAAAGCAATTTGGAGATGTGGTGTATTTCATGCTACAACGAAGTATCCATCAAAAAGCGATTTACATGAATTTGCTAAGAGTTTTGCAAATGATGTTGCTCGCCCTATGTTTGAGATGGAAGAAACAATCAGCGATGATGAATATAATGTCCGATTCCACTACTGTCCAGCAGTCGCGATGTGGCAACAACTTGGTGTTTCTGATGAAATGATGAAAAAGTATTGTGACATTGGTATGGAAGGTGACAGAGGGATAGTTAGCTACTACCCGGATTTAGTAATGGAATTGCCCAAGACAATTGCTCGCGGGGATGATTACTGTGAGGTGATTATTAAACGGAAAAAATGATGATTCCAAAGAATATATGATTTTTACTTCACTAATATTGGTAATATATTCAGGTCTTCATTTTAACAAAGCTATAGGGTAATTTTAAAAACAAAATAATTGGAGTTGTTTAATGATAAATAATGAAAGAAAATTACAACTGGATGATCGATTAAAAGACTTAGAAAACGCTTTTCAGCATCGCCATTCATGGTTTCATTTTCTTGTTGATGAAGCGGTGAAAAACGGCCTGGATATTGAATTCGCTCGAAAGGCAATAGGAAGATGTGGCGTTTTCCATGCAGAGACAAGATATCCTGCTACAAGTGATTTACGTGAGTTTGCTAAGGTTTTTATTAATGATGTCACGTGTCCGTTGTTTGAAATGGAAGAAACTGTCAGTGATGATGAATTAGTTATTCGATTCCATTATTGTCCGGCAGTGGCAATTTGGCAGAAGCTTGGCGTGTCTGAAGAGACAATAAAAAAGTATTGTGACATTGGTATGGAAGGTGATAGAGGGATAGTTAGCTACTATCCTGATTTGGAAATGGAACTTCCGAAGACAATCGCTTGGGGAGATGATGTTTGTGAGGTAATAATTAGGCGAAAAAATAGTAAATCAACAAGATGATTTGTATGATTTGGTGATCACTAATGGGTAGAAGTATTAGCTAAGTGCATATTTGTATTCAAAATTAAACGGAGGTAAAAATATTTGGATGATTAGTACAAAAAAACAAAAATAATTCGAAGAAAAGTATTTAAAATTAAATGGAGGATCTAGAATGATAAAGAATGAAAGGTCAGAAGTATTGGATCAACGTTTAACTGACTTAGAAAATGCGTTTCACCATCGATCTGCCTGGTTTCATTTTATTGTTGATGAGGCTATGAAACAAGGGCTTGATGTAGAATTCGCTCGAAAAGCAATTTGGAGATGTGGTGTATTTCATGCTACAACAAGGTATCCCTCCAAAAGTGACTTGCATGAATTTTCTAAGGTTTTTATAAACGATGTCACCCGTCCGATGTTTGAGATGGAAGAGACTGTCAGTAATGATGAGTTGGTAGTTCGATTCCATTATTGCCCTGCGGTTGCCATTTGGCAAAAACTCGGTGTCTCTGAAGAAATGATGAGAAAGTATTGTGACATTGGTATGGAAGGTGACAGAGGGATAGTTAGCTACTATCCTGATTTGGAAATGGAACTTCCAAAGACAATCGCTTGGGGAGATGATTACTGTGAAGTGATTATTAAAAGGAAGAAATCCAAGGAATAGAATTATTAAAATTGAGTATGCTTAACCAACGTAAAAAAATCAATCATAGGAGAAGAATAAAATGAAAAGTAGAATTTATTTATTGCTCTCAATAATATTACTGGCAAGTATTATTAGCGGGTGCACTAAAACAGAGACTGTTGTACAAGAGCCTGTAGTTCAAGAAGTTGAAGAGGAAGTATCTGCGCCTGAAACCGAAGAGGTTGCTGTTGAGACTGAAGAACCAGAACCAACTGAGGTGGTTAAGGAAACCGTAACATTAGGGATTTCTTTCCCCTTAACTGGTGATGTTGCAAACTATGGTATTGCTTTTAGTGAAGCAGCTCAACTTCATGTAGATCAAATTAATGAAGCTGGTGGTTGTGGAGACTATTTACTTGCAGTAAATAAAAAAGACGACAAGTTAAGTGGTGAAGAAGCTGCAACTATAGCTGAAATTTATGTGAATGATCCCAATATTGTGGGTGTCGTTGCCGGATATTATAGTGGTGTTATTATGGCAGCTACACCAACATACCAAGATTATGGTTTACCGCTTATTTCACCTTGTTCATCGCATCCGGACTTCACATCACAAGGCGATTATATATTTCGTAACAACTCTCTAAACATTACCGAAACACGATCAACTGTTGATATCGTACAGAACTATCTAAAAGGCAAAAAGGTTGGAATTCTGGCTACTAACAACGATTGGGGTCTTTCCACAGGTAAAGTAATTAGGGAAGTCATAGAAGAGGAAGGCGTCATGGAAGTGGTAGCATATGAAGAAGTGATGCCTGGGGTTGATGATTTTAGCATTCCAATTGCCAATTTTATTGATGCTGGTGCAGATACGATTATTGCAGCTGCTGTGCATGATATCTTAGTCCCATTTTTAAAGCAATACAAAGCTTTAGATCCTGAGATTATGGTAGGCGCATTTGCGAATTTGTATAATTATGATGTTATCGAAGTCGGTGGAGATACGATGAATGGGGTTGTATTTGGGGTTGCTTATACCAATGAAAGCTCCGATCCGGATGTAATAGCTTTTCGTGATGCATTTCTTGCCAGAACAGGAAACTTGCCGGATTCATTATCTGCACAAACATATGATTCTGTAGGTATGTTCTGTGAAGCTATCTCCAAGGTAGGTGCGGATAGATCTGCTATTAAGGATTACCTGACCACAATCGAATATGATGGTGTGATGGGTATGACTAAGTTCGATGAGAATAGAACTGCCGTTAAAAGCATGATAAAAATGCAAATTCAAAATGGTGATTTTGTTATTCTTGATTACTAATTTAGCAAAATAATCCAAAAATCCTTTGTGTTGGATGTACTACCCAAGTACATCCAACAAATAATAGTTGAATAAAGGAGGTCATCACTTAAGTGATGATAAAATAAAATGTTTTGGACTTATGTTACAAATGGTTTAGCAATAGGTATGATATATGCACTAGTTGCTGTAGGATACTCCATGGTTTTTGGTATATTGAGATTGATTAATTTCTCTCATGGTTCTCTTTATGCTTTTGGTGCACAAATAATCCTCGTCTTCATCGGTTTTAGACTTGGTGTGTGGTGGTCAATCCTTGCAAGTATTATTACTACGGGTTTATTATCATTAATTATAAACAAAGTAGCTCTTGAGCCCCTGCGCGCTAAAAAATCAATACCGATCGCCAGTCTTATTGCAACGATTGGTGCTTTTTATATAATTCAAAATTTGATGATTGCGATACTTGGGAGTGAGCGAGTCGCTTTTCCGAATTTTTACAGTATAGAAATGAATCTTGGTAATTTTCCGATGACATCAACCCAACTGATTTTATTTTTGGTTTCCCTTGTTCTTCTTTTAATTTTATGGTTAATTGTCAATAAGACCAAAATTGGGCTGGCGATGCGTGCAGTTAAACAAAGCGCAGATACGGCTGTTCTGATGGGTATTGATGTAAATAAAATTATTTCTTTTACTTTCTTTCTAGGTGGTGCCTCAGCAGCAATTGCAGGTGCTTTGATAGGCGGATATTACCAATTAGTTTATCCAACTATGGGATCAATTATGGGCATGAAGGCTTTTTCTGCTGCTGTCTTAGGGGGAATAGGCATGTTGCACGGTTCAGTTGTTGGTGGTTTGATAATAGGTGTGATAGAAAGTTTAGCTGCTGGTTATTTAGGGGGAACATATCGTGATGCATTTGCTTTTATTGTCTTAATTCTCATTTTATTAATTAGACCAAGTGGGATATTTGGTAAGAAGGTAATTACGAAGGTGTAGCTTATGAATATTCAAACAATAAATAAATGGACAAATTCTTTTAATCAATTTCTATCAAAATATGGAAAATATCTTTTATTAATAGGAATATGTTTATTATTTGTAATGCCATTTTTACCAATAGCTACATTTTTGGTCATGCGGATTAGTGTATTAGTGATGATTTATTCAACATTAGCCTTAGCCTTGAATATTTTAACAGGTTATACCGGTTTAGTGTCAATCGGGCATGTTATGTTTTTCGGTTTTGGAGCTTATACTTCTGCATTATTGGTTACAAAGTTAAATATTAACTTTTTTATTGCCTTTTTTATTGCAATCTTGCTTTCAGCATTATTGGGTGTTCTTGCCAGCCTTCCGACTCTCCGTTTGGGTGGTGCTTACTTATCTATTGCAACATTAGGCTTTGCAGAGGTATTTAAAATTATTTTAATTAACTGGAAAAATATTACTAATGGGGTTATGGGTGTGAAGAACATACCTCGACCTGAAATATTTGGGTTAACATTAACCCCTGAAAATAAAGGTTTGTATTTTCTTATTCTAATAATAATGCTTGTGTCTTCCATCATATGTTACTTAATTATTAATTCCAAAATTGGTAGGGCATTTCGCTCTATTAAAGAAGATGAATTAGCCGCAACATTGATGGGAATAAATACTACATATTATAAGACTCTTGCTTTTTCGGTTTCAGCGGGAATAACTGGGGCTGTTGGGGCTTATTATGCCCACTTTATGAGATATATTGACCCAAATACTTTTACAATTGACACATCAATATTAATTCTTAGCATGGTGATTTTGGGCGGGCTTGGTACAATGCGGGGTATGTATCTTGGGGCTTTTATTTTGGTTCTATTACCTCAAATCTCCAGGTGGCTCGAATCTTATAGATTTGTAATATATGGCCTTATATTGATTTTGATTATGGAATTTAGACCTCAGGGGTTGCTTGGTTGGGAACCTAAATCTCCATATCGTTTCCCCAAAGGGGTTAAAACCAACGAAAATGAAACTGTCTAGAGGATCTATAAACGAATTAAATTGAAAGGAAATTGGATACATCCAATTATTTGATGATTTATGCCACTACTTGATGTTAAGAATATATCGATAAACTTTGGGGGATTAATTGCTGTCAACCAAGCAACTTTTCATGTTGATCAAAATGAAATAGTTAGCATAATTGGTCCCAATGGAGCTGGGAAAACAACCATATTTAATATTCTTACGGGTTTATATTCGATTAATGAAGGGGAAGTTTATTTCAATGGAGAAAATTATATCAATAAGAAAAAACCGCAAGAAATAGTAGAAATGGGAATATCTCGAACTTTTCAAACCATTCGGCTTTTTAAGAATATGCGTGTAATTGAGAATGTACTTGTTGGAACACATATTCATTCTAATTATGGATTTATGGATACACTTTTCAGGACTAGAAGATTTCATGATGAAGAAAAAAAGTCGACTGAGCAAGCAATAAGGATCTTAGATGAAGTAGGTCTAACACATCGAATGCACAGCTTGGCTAAAAATCTACCTTATGGAGAACAACGCAAGTTGGAAATTGCCCGTGCAATTGCAACAGATTCAAAATTATTATTATTGGATGAACCAGCTGCAGGTATGAATAATACAGAATCTACTGAATTGTTAGAATTCATTCGACAACTTAAACAAAAAAATTTTACAATATTATTAATAGAACATGATATGAAGGTAGTTATGAATATATCAGATCGAATTTATGTTTTTGATCATGGCAAAAGAATTGCTGATGGGATACCTTCTGAAGTATCCAATAATCCCGACGTAATTACAGCATATTTAGGAGAGAGTCAGGACAATGCTGAAAATAACTGATTTAAATGTTAATTATGGTGTAATAAAGGCTATTAAAAGTCTTGATATGGTAATTGATGATGGTGAATTCGTTGCATTAATTGGAAATAACGGTGCAGGTAAGTCGACCTTACTCAATACAATTGCAGGTAGAGTAAAATCTTTGTCGGGTGAAATCACATATAATGAAAATAAAATAACGAATAAGCCTGCTAATAAAATAACAAATTTAGGTATAACTTTATCACCTGAGGGACGAGAAATATTTCCTGAATTTACAACGGAAGAAAACTTGCGTCTTGGTGCGTACTTAGTGAAAGATAAAGATAAGATTGATTCTTCTTATGAAAAAGTGTATTCTCTTTTCCCAATTTTAAAGGAAAGGAGAAATCAAGTGGCCGGCACCTTGTCTGGGGGAGAACAACAAATGCTTTCGATTGGGCGTGCATTAATGGGCGATCCTAAGTTATTGATGTTGGACGAGCCTTCTCTTGGTTTAGCGCCAAAACTCATATCGTTAATTTTTGAAACCATTATGGAAATTAACCAAAATGGTATTGCCATTCTTTTAGTTGAGCAGAATGCTAATATTGCTCTACAAAAAGCTGAACGCGCTTATGTTTTAGAAACCGGAAGTATAACTTTATCTGGACAGGCTAATGAGTTGAGAAAAGATAAGAATGTAAGGAAAGCCTATCTAGGTATTTAGTTAAATGGATGATATTAGTTAGAAGTTAAAAATATTTCATTAGGAGATGAATAAATGAAAAAGATTGGTATTCTTGGTGGTATGACTTTTGAATCAAGTGTTAATTATTATTACCGGATAAATCGGGAAATAAATAAGAAAGTTGGTGGTTCGACTTGTGCAGAAATGATTCTCTATAATCTTAATTTTGGACCTATTGCTGATAATATGGAGGTTCAGAATTGGGAACCAATATTTAACATCTTACTTGATGCAGCAAGAAAAGTTGAATCAATTGGTGCTGATTTTTTAGTTATTGCGACTAATACCATGCACCGCTTTTATGATAGATTACAGCCTGAATTAAAAATTCCAATTTTGCATATAGCTGATTGTGTTGCGAGAAAATGTGAAGAGCAAAACGTTCATAAGGTGCTTTTATTAGGCTCATATTACACTATGACTCAGGATTTCCTAAAAAATCGGTTGTCTTCCCATGGATTAGAAGTTGTTTCACCATCATACGAGGAGGATCTAAGAGAAATTCATCGTGTTATTATGTATGAACTTGGTTTTGGAAATATCTTAGATAGTTCCCATAAAAAATATGTTGATGTTATAAATAAAGCAATTGTAGAAGATGGCATTGAGGGTGTTATATTAGGATGTACTGAAATTGAATTGTTAATAAAACCTGGGGATGTAAGCATTCCAGTTCTAGATACGACACAAGCTCATATCGATGGCGCAGTTAATTACATAATTGGTAATTGGCAATAACCAGCAGTACAAATAGGTGAAGGTAAGATAATGAAAGTTGAGGAGAAATTGGAGGAATTGGGCATTTCATTACCAATTGCTCCTTCTCCTTTGGCTAATTATGTGTTGGTACAACAATCGGATAGCTTGTTGTATTTATCTGGCGCAGGTCCTATGGTAAACGGGAAAATTATGTATCAAGGTAAGCTTGGAAAAGAATTATCAATAGATCAGGGATACGAAGCTGCAAAACTTACGGGATTAAACATTATCAGCATATTAAAAGAATACCTCGGTGATCTTGATCGAGTAGATCAAATCATAAAATTAAATGGTTATGTAGCAAGTTGTAACAATTTTGTTAATCAACCTGCTGTTATAAATGGAGCTTCAGATTTGTTTGTTTCTGTATTTGATGAAGCAGGGAAACATGCAAGATCTGCGGTCGCAACTAATGTTCTTCCATTCAATATGCCAGTTGAAATAGAAGTTATTGTTCGGATCAAATAGTGATAATTACTCAACTCATTCTTTATTTAGGATTGCACTTGATAAAGAAATTAATAATAATGATTATTCTCAGTGACTGAAATATCTTTAGTCTATCTAATATTGATATAGTTTAAATAAATCTATTAAAGGAGATTATGCAATGTCTAACATAATAAACAAATCAACCAATCAAGAGGAAATAGTCCTACAAGTAAGGAAAGCTATTGAGCATCGTGCTACTTGGATGTATTTATTGATGAATGAGGCAAGAAAACGAGGTTTAGATTGGGATGATTTTGCTCGAAGTGCGATTTTTCAATGCGGTTGTATACATGGAACTCGGTTTCAAGAAGACATCAATGATTTGTCCAATTTAGAAGAGTTTTCTAAAACATTTGTCCCAGAAATTACTAAGAAAGTGTTTGAAATGGAGTTTCTTGAAGTAGATAAGGAAAAATTTTATGTCGATTTTCATTATTGTCCATTAGTTAATGCTTGGCAAAAGTTGGATTTGAGTGATGATGAAATCGATCACTTATGTGACATAGGAATGGATGGTGATCGCGGTATTGCTAGTCAATTTCCTTCATTTAAATTCACTTTAGGTCATACTATTGCTCAGGGTTATCGGAGTTGTCAGGTTCGTTTTAATAAAATTGATATTGAATAATTAGGAGCTTTTTATGAATTATGTTAATAAACCCAAGTTAACCAATAAAAATGTAAAAGGTCTCCGCGATATTAGTGCACGTCGCGCAAGTACAATAGCATTAATGATTGATGAGGCTCGAAAACGAGGTTTGGATGAGTCTTTTGCAAGAAATGCTATTTATCAATATGGCAAAGCCATTGGGAGTGCCTTATTTGCCAGAGTTGATAATCCAGACGATATGATTGAGTTTGCAAAGTATTTTGGAACTGATCATAATCATGATATCTATGAAATGGAGACTGTTACGTCTGATGAATCCCGACTTGAAATAGATTTCCACTTTTGCCCATACGTTGAACAATGGATAAAAATGGGTTATTCTCCAGAAGACATAGAATTACTTTGTGATATAGCTATGGATGGTGATAGGGCTATAGGGGATTGTTTTCCAAAAATTGAATTTATGTTGGGCAAGACCATTGCCCAAGGTTATCCTGTCTGTCAGATTCGGTTTATCAAAACCATGACCTAATATGAGCTATAAAATCACTAAGAATTATTAATACCATCTAATAAAAGCAATACTCCATCCACTTTGCTTTAAGGGGCATTGCTTTTTTTATTGTTTGTAAAAAACAATCATAATAACCTTAATATCTTTGTCAGAGTTATTAATATACGAATGAGGTCTATCTGTGCTGAACCAAATTAATTCACCTTCATTGATGATAAAAATTGATTCATTTATCACTATTGTTAAATTTCCTTTAACAGGAATAAGAAATTCTAGTATACTTTCTCCAATTTGAGCATCAGAATCATGTCTGCTGTGTGGGGAAATAATCTGTTCGAATATTTCTAAAGGATGATCTTGATTATAATTAATAAAACTTCTGACTAGATATCCCTTATCATGAGTAATGGTACTCATTTCATCGCTTCTAGTTATTCCTTCAATTGTTAACGATTTATTTTGAAAAATGTCCGTTAAAGGTATCTTTAATCCACTATTTATTTTGATTAGAATATTAAGTGTTGGATTTCTAACGCCTCTTTCTAAAGCACTTAACATGCTTTTGCTAACACCAGTCAATTCTGATAATTCATCTAATGTTAATTGTCTTTGCTTCCTGATTTCCCGTAAATTATTGCCAATTAAGTAATTACTATTGTCCATAGAATCCCATTATTCCATTAACATAAATTGAAGCATTAATCTTTTATTATTAGCTTTTAGTTTAGCATACTTTTGTTAATGTTATCAAATATTCTGTAAAAGGGAATAAAATATATCCATTGTGCTTCAATTTATAGAAGGACTTTCCAGAACAATATTATGAAATTTGTCAATCTTCGCACATTATCATGATGCTTAGCGTTATTTGTCTCATTCATGAAACATAATTAGGATTTATAAATCTCCTACCCTCAGTTTTATCCAAATTACCTCTGTAATCCCTTTCAAATTAATTTTGATTAATATTTTCTAATGAGGGAAATATTGGAAAAAGACATACTTCTAGATATTAATTCAATAACTGATAAACATGTTACAAAAAGATCACTTGGTTAAATGTGGTAAAAATTGTCGCACAACAATCTTAGTTTCAGTTATCACCATGGTATAAGAACTGAATTGCATGTGCAAGTTTTTTAGTCGTTAATCTTATTTATTAAATCTATTAATTGAAGTAAAACGTTTCTTTTTGCACGACCTCTGTAATATTGGAAAATGTTTTACTCCATTAGCAAGAATTTTTATCTCTTGTATTCATTATTGAGTTTATTACACTTCTCTGTTTCTGGCATAAGCTTTAGAGAATTAATTAAGTATGAATAATACATAATTTATAGATTTACTCCTTCAGTAAATATTATATTTATTCTTACAATGCATTCTTTTCCATCATTTCTTCATTGGTCCATGCTTTTTATATGCTTTCATAAGGTCTTCCTCAGTCATCTGTACATAATGCCTGGTCATTTCCAGGGTGGTATGACCCATTAGTTCCTGTAATACATACAAATCCATCCCATTTGTTGAGGATATAGTCGCAAATGACCTTCTTAACGCATGCGGTGTAACATCAATACCCGATCTGCGCTTTATCCTATCCATCATCGACCTCATTCCGCCGTAAGAAAATCTTCTGTGCTCATCTGTCTGGAATAAGGGCTGCTCAGGGCTCGAATCCACATCTTTTTGGTACTTTTTTATCGCCTTTTTGGTTCTTTTACCAAATAAAATTATTCGATCCTTCCTTCCTTTCCCACAGCGGACATATCCAACACCTTTTTCAAGATCAAGATCACCCCAATTCAAATTGATCAGTTCAGCACAGCGCAATCCAGTGTCCACCAGCATCAAAATAATGGCCTTATCACGCTTATTAATGCAGTTGTCAATCAATCCTTCAACCTTATTTTTATCTAAGACCAACAGCTTCTTTTTTCCCACCCTGGGCATATCAAACTTGATGGGTTGGTAAATGTATCCCTCATCCACCATGAAATTGACAAAGGTCCTGAATACCCTGGCATAGATGTGCGCATAGCTGTCGCTTGCACCATTCTGCTTAAGTTCATTCAAGATTGTTCTTATGTGATCCTTGGAAATTTTCTCTGGGCAATCAATCCCGTGTGCTAAAAGCCATTGAATGATCTTGCCTAAGTTCTTTTTGTAATAGGTTATTGTTGCCGGAGTACAGTACATCGCCTCCCTGGCCAGGATAAAATTGCTGTAAGCATCCTGCAGCAGGGTGGTGTTAAAGGTCAGTGTTCTTGGTGTTAAGGTCGGCGCATCCATCATTCACCTGCCCTTAATTCTAACAAGAACACCCGTTCTATGTAAGTACTTTTGGGAAACTTCTTTTGTGCCTTAGTGGGAAAAGATAAAAGATTATATATGAAATTGAGAAACATAAAAGCCTCCGAAGCTTTTTGTCTCTCGGTAAATATTTATTAATGATATGGGAATATTTTTTTTAGATGGTAGCTTGGGAAGCTACTGCCTTACCACTTGGCTACACCCGCAGCTAGTTGTTTTGTATTATACATGAATTAAATATATTGTGCGTAGACTATTTTGACCAAGAGATTGCGAATTATTACAGGTAAAGTAATTTATAATATAGATAGTAAAAAGATAATCTAATATAAAAGAGGTAAATCATGGATTTTGATATATTGCAACCCTTATTAAAAAAAGGATTGACCACCAAAATCGTCCTGCTTGTCATGGATGGTTTAGGTGGGTTACCAATTTCACCGGGTGGGAAAACTGAGCTTGAGACTGCTAAAAAGCCAAATCTAAATGCCTTAGCAGAAAAATCGGTTTTAGGTCTACAACAACCTTTGCTTGCTGGAATGACACCAGGAAGCGGACCAGCCCACATAGGCTTATTTGGATACGATCCCATTCATTATGCGATTGGACGGGGTGTTTTATCGGCTTTAGGTGTGGATTTTGATCTACAGCCTAACGATGTATCTGCGCGGGGTAACTTTTGCACTGTTGATGAAAATGGCATCATTATTGATCGCCGCGCTGGCCGAATTCCAACAGAAAAAGGTGCTCAACTTTGTACCTTACTTTCAGAAAACATAAAAATACCAGGCGTTGAGGTAATATTAACACCTGAAAAAGAATACCGCTTTGTCTTTGTTTTGCGTGGACCAGGTTTGAATGGTGAGGTAAGTGATACGGATCCTCAATCTACTGGTAAAAAAGCACTTCAAGCTGAACCTTTTTCTCCTGACTCCAAGAAAACTTCAGAATATATTCAAGAATTTGTTCGGCAGGCAAATGATGTTCTGAAAAATCAGAGCCCAGCTAACAGTCTTGTTTTGCGAGGTTTCTCTCAATTACCGAAGTGGCCTAGGTTTAATGATGTATTTGGTCTAAGGTCTTTAGCCATTGCCATGTACCCAATGTATAGGGGAGTAGCAAAATTGGTTGGCATGACGGTTATGCCAGCAGCCCAATCGATGGAAGAAGAGATTGACATGTTAGAACAAAACTGGAATAACTATGATTTCTTCTTTGTGCATATCAAGAAAACAGATAGTTATGGAGAAGATGGTAATTTTGACGCAAAAGTGGGAATAATCGAACAGGTAGATGCCTTGTTACCGCGCATTTTAGCCTTGAAACCGGATGTATTATTGGTTACTGGGGATCACTCTACTCCCGCCAAAATGCGCTCCCATTCATGGCATCCAGTTCCCACAATGTTGTACTCAGAGCTATGCAGACCTGATGGTATTCGTGAATATGGGGAAAGAGCTTGCTTGAAAGGAAGTCTTGGTCCGATGTTCCCCTCATATGACCTCATGCCTTTAGCTTTAGCACACGCAAACCGCATAGAAAAATTTGGTGCTTAGTTATAAAAGAATTCTTAATAAATACACACTGCAAGTGATTAGCAGTGTGTATTTATTTGTAATACTCTGGTCGGCGATCTTCAAATAAATTATTTTGTTCAGCGACATATTTATTATTTGCCTCGTTGATATTTATGTGAATAATCCTTATTGTAACCTCATCACTACCAGCAGAAATCAAGATTTCTCCATTTGGCGCAGTTATTTGGGAACTCCCCGTAAATCTTAGTGAAGTGTTATTAAGGACTTCTTTTCCAATTCTATTCGCCGTTATTGTAAAAATACGGTTTTCAATGCTGCGAGTCTTCATTGCAGCCTGGCAATAGGGTAAAACCAGATTAGCAGGATGGGTTATTAATTGTGCACCATTTAAAGCTAAGGTTCTAGCTGCTTCCGGAAAGAACCAATCAAAGCAGATCATCATGCCAAATGTAACATCCCTAAAATTGAAAACGGGGAATCCAAGATTACCTGGACTAAATAAGTCCTTCTCCGTGTTGAATAAATGAATCTTTCGATAATGTCCGATGACCCCAGTTTTATCAACCGCAATTGCTGAGTTAAAAAGCGAACCATTTAGGGTTTTCTCTGAAAAACCACTTATTAGACATGCATTTTTGTCCTTAGCTATTTCGTATAGGTTATATATGAATGGCCCTGACATGTCCTGATGTTCACTAAAATGCTCTAAATCTTCAGGGGAGTTATAGAGATAACCAGAATTAGCCAGCTCAGGCAGCACAATAAAATCAAAATTAACATCTGAAAGAGCCGTATTAATTGTTTTTATATTACTATTTACGTTCGATCTTATTGGATTAAATTGGAGAAAACCTACATTCATTTTTATCTCCTTAATAAAAATATATGTTACATTATAGATAGTCTATCACAGCAGGAGTGACTTCGAGTATGTTTAAGGAAGCAGTATTGTATAAGACTTTAGAAGGTGGAAATATTCAATGTTTTCTTTGTGCGCATCGCTGCTTTATTAAAATAGGGCAATTAGGAAAATGCAAGGTGCGGCTGAATCAAGGAGGGAATCTCTTTACACTAAATTACGGCAAGTTGATTGCCAAGCATGTAGATCCTATAGAGAAAAAGCCGTTATTTCACTTCTTTCCTGGATCGGTTTCATATTCAATTGCTTCACCGGGATGTAATTTTACTTGTGCGTGGTGCCAAAATTGGGAAATTTCACAATACATGCAATTTTACGCCGAAATTAATGTCCAGATTACAGATCCAGATCGAATTGTAGCTGAAGCAGAAAAATATCAATGCAAAAGTATTAGCTATACTTATACAGAACCAACGGTTTTCTTTGAATATACATATGATGTGTCTCTCCTCGCGAAACACAAAGAAATTAAGAACATCTATGTCACCAATGGCTATATGAGTGCTGAAATGATCAATTTATATGCTCCTTTATTAGATGCAGCCAATGTAGACATAAAAGGATTTTCTGAAAAGGTTTATCAAAAGTATATTGGTGGGCATCTCCTCCCAGTCTTAGAAGCCTGTAAAAAATTAAAACAAAAGGGGATCTGGTTAGAAATTACAACCTTGGTTATACCCAATTTGAATGACAACATTCAAGAAATAAAGTCTTTGGCTGCATTTATTTATGACGAACTGGGCTCCGACACACCATGGCATATATCAAGGTACTATCCAAATTATCAAATTGAAAACATTGAGCCAACGCCAATGGCCACTTTGAAAAAATTGTATGAGATAGGTAAGACTGCTGGGTTAGAATACGTATACCTGGGTAATGTCGGATCAGGTGCTGATACAATTTGCCCAATTTGCAATACCATTATTATCAAAAGGTGGGGCAATAAGGTAATCGAGAATAGGGCTTCGGCAGGTGAGTGCCCAAATTGCCACAAGAAAATTAGTGGGATCGGTATTTGATTTCCTAAATGTATTTGAAAAGTGACCAGTGAAATAGAATTCTTGAATCTGCAAAAAGGCATCGTTTATGGCCCTATATTTTCAAGACGTTTGGGCAGAGATTTAGGGATTAATTTGCTATCATCCAAGATGAAAGTATGTAATTTTGACTGTGTTTACTGCCAGTATGGACCATCTAATTTTCAAGAATCTCAATGTTCGAACGCCTCATTTTTTAATTGCGAATCGATTCTAAAAGCTATTTCATCCTATATTAAAAAACCATTTTCGCTTGATCACATAACCATTTCTGGCAACGGCGAACCTACTTTACACCCCGATTTTTCTCAAATTGTAAATGAACTTATCAAACTTAGGGATAGGTACAAACCAGGTGTTCCGATTGCTTTATTAACAAATGGGAGCAGATTGAACAGACCAGATGTTATTAAGGCAGTTCATGTTATTGATAAACCAATATTTAAATTAGATGCGGGAAATCCTGAAAAATTTAAGCAAATTAACCGAAGCGAAAGCTCGGTGAATTTTTCCACACTAATTGCCAGTTATCTAAGGATTGATTCTATCATTTTACAGACAGCTTTATTTAAGGGCAAGCTCAGCAATACAAGTGAACATGAAATTGCAAGCCTAGCCAGAACAATAGCACTGATCAGTCCAAAAGAGGTTCAATTATATACAATTGAAAGAGCTTATGATCCAGCATTTATCACGCCATTATCACTTGATGAGCTTGATAAGTTTGCAAACCATCTTGCAGATCTAACTGGGTCTAAAATAACCACATATGCTTACTAATGCCGTGAAAGTTTAGAGAGTAAATTCATTCACCGCTTCAGCTACCCTTCCAGAAGTTACTAGGTCTATTGCTTGCTCTATGTATGAATGCAGCAGGCAATCTTTTTGGATAAAAGGTATATGCTGCCTGACAAGCTCATAAGCTAATTTTGTTCCTTTACCTAACTTGCAACTTTGAGATTTTTTTAAACGGAAATCAACAGCTTGGGCAGCACACATTAATTCAATGGCTATAATTTTTTGTACATTGCAGATAACCTGGCGAGCGTGTAAGGCAGCGTTAGCGCCCATGCTAACATGATCTTCCACACTGCCTGAAGAGGGTAAACTATCTGCGCTAGAGGGATGGGCAAGGACTTTGTTTTCAGAAGCCAATGCTGCAGCGGTATATTGTAAAAGCATAAAACCAGAGTTAAGTCCACCTTCTTGTGTTAGGAAAGCTGGTAATAGGTATTGGTTATTTGACTCATCTACAAGTTTGGCAGTGCGTCTTTCGCTGATATTTCCAAGATCAGTCATGGCTATCTTTAAATAATCCAAAACAAGTGCAAGTGGCTCTCCATGGAAATTCCCGCCTGATAAGATTAATGGGTGATCTTTATTATCAAAGAAAATTAAAGGATTATCAGTCACTGCGTTTAGTTCTGTTTCAAGAACCTCTTTCGTGTGAGTTAATGCATCTAAGATTGCTCCATGCACTTGGGGAATACATCGCAATGTGTAAGCATCTTGAACATTTAGCGGATCTTCTCCGCGCGTTAATTCGCTGTCACTTAGCAACGATCTCAATTGCCTTGCGATAGCTAATTGCCCTCTGTGGGGTCTAAGTTGATGAATTTTGGGATCAAAAGCAATTGGTGTGCCATTTAATGCTTCAAGAGTTAATGCAGCAGTCACGTTTGCTGTGGTAATTAATTTTTCGGCGGCATCGCAGGTTAGCAACCCAAGCGCTGTCATAAAGGCGGTCCCGTTTGTAAGAGCCAGACCTTCTTTTGCACAAAGCGAAATCGGGGATAAATTAAATAGTTCAAGTGCATCACAGGCGGGCATTTGAATATCATTCACTATAACTTCTCCAAGTCCGATTAAAGGCAGCGACATGTGAGCTAGTTGGGCCAAATCTCCACTTGCACCTAAAGATCCTTTTTCAGGTATCACTGGAATAATGCCTAGGTTTAGTAAATTTATAAGAAATTCCAAGGTTTCTAGTCTGATCCCAGAGTAGCCTTGGGTAAGAGTATTAGCACGAATGACTATCATTGCCTTGGTTGTTGGCAAATCCAATTTATCTCCAACACCTACCGCATGACTGACAAGAATATTTTGTTGTAAACAATTGACATGCTCAGGTGATATGATACGATCTTTAAAAGCACCAAACCCTGTAGTAATACCATAAACTATGCTTTTGTTATCAACAAACGCTTTTACTGCATCGGCTGCTTTTTGGATTTGGGGTTTTGCAGATTCTGAAAGTTGGATTTTTACATTGCTATCATAAGCAACAGAAATAACCTGATCAATAGTTAGAGAGTGTCCATCCAAAATCAATTGATTCATCAAATCCTCCGAACTTATCTCAGTCTCAAACAGTAGATTATCATCTTGCTTTAGTCTTCTTCTATTGTAATAGAGATAATTTTGACAGCAGGGGCATTTACATAGGATGGATCACGAGCTGGAATTGAAAATAAAACATCCAAGCCTTTGATGACCTGACCAAATACACTATGTTTGCCATCTAACCAGGGAGTTGGTATATGCGTAATAAAAAACTGAGAACCATTTGTGTTTGGTCCAGAATTAGCCATTGAGAGAACGCCTGGTTTATCGTGTCTGAGCTTTGGATGGAATTCATCGTTAAATATATATCCTGGGCCACCTCTACCAGTACCGGTTGGATCACCACCTTGCGCCATAAAATCAGTTATAACCCTATGAAATATAGTGCCATCATAAAAACCCTCTTTTGCAAGAAAAACAAAGTTGTTCACGGTTTTAGGAACTTTATCAGCAATTAAGCCTAATACGATAAGTCCTTTATCTGTTTCAATGTTGGCTGTATACGTTTTTTGGGGGTTAATTATTAATACGGGTGCCTTTGACCATTGTAGTTTTGTCATTTTCTTCCTTTTGTTATTAGATTAAATTTCGGCGATAGCCATGTTAGATTTCTTTAGATTGGATCAAAATAATTAGAGTCAAATCTGATTCACGGAAAATCAAGATTACTCTAGACTTATAAGTATTTCAAGAATCTCATCATTTTGAGGGATATCTTTCATATCATGCCCGTAATGAATGAAGCGTAGAAATCCTTGTTTATCAATAATCATTTGTGCAGGCATACGCCCCAATTTAAATAGGTTTACCTTTTGGCCATAAAGTTTCAGCACAGAATGTGTTGGGTCTGCCAGACCTATAAAAGGTAAGTTTTCTTTAATAAAGTATGCTTGGAATTCTTTTGGCGACTCAGGTCCAACAATAACGACTTCGGTATCTAAATCTACAAATTTTTGGTAATCTTGGCGCAACTGCGCCATATGCCTTTGGCAAAATGGTCAGACAAATCCCCGGTTAAGGACTAATATTATGTGCTTTTGATTTTGTAAATCTGATAATGAAAATTGATTTCCTTTATGATCTACTAATGTAAAATCTGGTGCGGGTGTATTTAATTCAATTAATCCCATTTTATCTCCATTTCTTTGTTTTAAAATCCTCGTGTTTGACCTACCCATGGAGGCAGTTTGTCTGTTTTGTATTCATCAACGCTTGGTCCTCCAAGTTTACATAATCGCCAGATTCCATACATGTAACTGATAACTAAAATAATAATAGTAAAAGGCCATCCTAAAATTATATTTGTCCAGCCAAGCGATGTTGCATCGCCTTTTAAGTAGAGCTGAATTTGAACTGCTAACCTAAGTATAAATAAAAGAGACCATAGCAAAGTGACCTCAGTGTAGGCAGGTTTGACTTGAGGTAGCCAATACCAGTTTATCGGCCAAGCCCTAGTAAGATGGCTGGTCCAAGCTGCAAGTGGTTTCCTTAGAATGATTGAAAGAGTAGCCGAAAGTACAATAAACGTGCTACTAATCAAAGCGGGTAAGTAGTAACTTGTTGCGCTATTAGTAAAATAAGCTAAAGCGCCAGCAATTGCTACACCGACAAATCCGCCAAGAGCATATTTCCAAGACTGTTTTTTTATGGCACGAAAAGAAGTGAGGGCTGCAGCTATGAGAAGGGCAAGTATAGCCGCTAGGTTTAAATTACCAAATGCATTGACAATCACAAAAATCAATGGTGGAAATATGGCATCAAGCGTTTTGCCTGATAAAACAGATTTTAATTCATCTAAAATTTCTTGCATCTGAAATTAAGATTTCTCCAATTTGTAGCTGCTATTATTATTAGATATACTATAAACTATTGCGCGTAGATAATTAGCTATGGAATTACAAGAATAATACCTAATATAAATTCCACAATTGCACTGACTACATTTGATTTGACGATTGAATGATCTACAAACATTGATATGGTTCTGACAACACCGACTACAAGGTAAGTAAAACCTAGCATGGTGTAGGTATCCGGTGCTTGTTTGTATAAGGCAAATATGCCTAAGCCTATAAAAAACGCACCCAGAATTGACCTGATTTCTGTGATTCCGCGTCCGCCTTCAACTCTAAGCCCAGTAAAATCAAAAACAGCTGTTGGTTTAATTAGGGAAAATAACCCGGTCAGGATCGTGGCAATGGCGGCAATTATTTTTAATATAGATAAAAAGTTCATAGTGATCTCCTGAATTATTTTCACATTTCAAAATAGTTCTTGTTATAAAAGTTACGATGCTTTCTTGTAAGCATCTAGTGTTCTTTGCCTGGTTTCTTTTCTATTAATTATAGGTGCAGGATAATCCTTCCCAATTTTACAACCATAGTATAGTTGCTCTGCACTCGGCATCAAATCTGGATGATGTATATATTCATTTGGGAGGATGCTGAGTTCCGGAATCCATTTCCTAATGTATTCACCTTGGGGATCAAATTTCTCACTTTGAAGATATGGATTGAAAATCCTGAAATAAGGTGCTGCATCTGTTCCCACGCCAGCAGTCCACTGCCATCCGCCATTATTCGCTGCCAAATCGCCATCAATGAGGTTATCCATGAACCATCTTTCACCTTCTTGCCAGTTAATTAATAAGTCCTTGCTTAGAAAAGATGCAACTATCATCCTAGATCGATTATGCATCCAACCAGTACTACTCAGTTGGCGCATTGCTGCATCAACAATTGGGAATCCAGTCTGCCCATTCTTCCAAGCATTGAGATGCTCAGCGGAATTCAACCACTCGATATTTCGATATTTCGGATTAAATGCTTCCTTTTTTACATTTGGGAAATAGTACAAGATATTCTGGTAAAACTCTCTCCAAATCAATTCATTAAACCAAGTGGCAACACCTTGTTCTTGAGAATTTGAAAGGTTCCTGTTCTGTATTTTTTGGATAGCAAAAAGCGCTTGGTTAATTGATAACATACCAAAACGAAGATATGGCGAGAGGGTAGAGGTACCGTCCAAATCCATTCGATCCCGCTCTTCCTTGTAATTGTAAATTTTATCCTGGGTGAATTGGAATAATCTTTGTGACGCCTCGTATTCGCCAGCATTAAATAATGACGATTTCGTATAGGTGGAAAATGGGTTTGATTTTATTGCTGGATTTGTAAGAATATTTATGGGTGCTTTCCATGGTTCTGAAGCCGTGATAGGAAGCGATTTCCACGCTTTAGAAAATGGTGTAAAGATAGTGTATGGATTACCATCGCTTTTTCTTACCTGACCAGGGTGAATAAAGGTCAACCCTGAAGTGAGTGTCAGCGGTAATGATTGGGCAATACGATCATCTCTTTTGATAGCATAAGGGGTGAAGTCCTCTTCCGCGAAAATCATTTGAACTTCATAATTAGCTACCAATTCGGCTAGAATGTTTAGGGGCGATCCTTCCTTGATTACTAAGGCATTACCACGACTTGATAAGTCTTTTTGTAAGCAATGCAAGCCTTCATAAAGAAAGTTTTGCCTGGTGTGACCCGGTGACTTCTTTAGGGCTGGGTCAATGATGAAAAGAGGAATAATTGGTAATCCTGTATTAACTGCTGATTTTAGAGCAGTATTATCATTTAACCTCAAATCACGCCGGATCCACCAGACAACTGTTTTCATCGGTCTACTCTGTGGTTTGTTTAGTCTTTACAACCTTGAGTTTAAATATGGAAAGAATCAACGCAATGAACAAAATCCCAATAGCAATACCTGCGGTAATGGCAACAGCAGGTACATCAGCTCGTTTGGAGAGAATACCGCCGTATGCCCAGATGAGAACTAATGGAAAAGCAACTTCTTTGCGGATTCTAATCATTGCCAGCCCAAGCACCAGGCCAATGACAAGCATTACAACGGTTAAGAGCACCTGTGTGTCTAGAGAACCTGCCAATTCATTTATATAAAGGAGGTTAGCTGTGTTAGCAATGGTTGCAACTGAGATCCAGCCTAAATAAATGCCGAACGGAATATCAAGAGAAAAACGCTCCCAGAAAGAAGGTTTAGATTTTCCAATACCTGCAAGAACATACAAAAAAATCAAGCTTACAAGCAACCCTAGCATTGCAACCTCAGTGAGGATCCACAGACCATAGTGCCAGAAAAAGATCCAAGTGCCGTTGAATAGACAAGATAGGAAGAACCACAAACCAATGCCTTCAAGGCGAGGGTTGTTTTTCTGTGAGGGAAGTGCCTGGTAGACAGCAAAAGCTATCAAGAAGAAATAAATGACACCCCAAATAGCGAAAACATAACCTGCAGGGGTAAAGAGCGAAGGGATGTTATCGCTTACATTTCCAGTGGTCACTCCATTTATTGGTATGATATTGGCTAGGGCGTTTATGACTAACGTGAAAACCAATCCAATGATGTTAACAATTTGTCTTTTTGTCATGCTTTTAATCTCCTTTGTATTTGGTGTTAGCTAAGAGGTACGATCTTCTCCATCCTAGGAAAAAGTCTAACCAGTCGCCTTTGCTTCTGTAAAGATGGATCAGTATATACAAACTTGCTGTAAAAAATCCTAATATCATCATCAATATAACCCAGATTATTGAAATTAGTAAGGATTTCTCACGAAATATAATCCATGCGGAAAACAATATGAAACCCACATAAAGGTCCACCAAAGAGACTTTTCCCCAGGGGTTGGCGATAATTTCACCGCCATCTTGAGTAAAGTCTCCTATGGTGAAACCATATATAAGGATGCCAGTCATAGCCAGAAGACCAATCCAAGCGATAAGTTTGGCAAATTTCATTACTTCTCCATAGGTATTATTAATTTTTCTTGGGAAACCACGGAATAAATGCATTGGTTCTTTCAGCATACGCTTTATATCCTGGTTTTCTTTCTATGAGTGACTTTTCTAACATCGCAACACCAGATACATTAACCAAGAAATGCGTCATTAGGATCGGGCTAAATATCGTCCACCATCCGCCTGCAGCCAAAGCAATAATGTAAAAAGCCCACCACTGTGCAGAATCTCCAAAGTAATTTGGGTGACGGGTGTATCGCCAAACACCGTAATCTAGTAATTTTCCTTTATTGGAGGGGTTAGCTCTGAATCTTGTTAGTTGATAATCACCGAAGGCCTCAAAGAAGAACCCAATTAGCCAAATAATTATTGCAATGTAATCCAAAAAAATCGAATTAGCAGGTTCGGTTGAGGCTTGGATTGCTGATAATGGAGAAGCGATTAACCACATAAGGAGTCCTTGTAGTAAAAAGACTTTGAAAAAACTGCGCCACCACCATTGTTTTCCATTTTCCTCTCGCCACTTAGCATACCGGAAATCTTCACCCTTACCGACATTTCGGAAGAAAATGTGTAAAGATAATCGCAATCCCCAAATTGTGACAAGGATCAAAATCAAGTAATGCCTGGCATTGATCATTGCAGGTGTATTTAGAAACGCTACCCAAACTGACATGACAAACCCAGCACCCCAAATGATATCTACAATTGAACTATCCTTTAAGATAAGGCTCAGCAACCAAAAAGAGAGCATTAGTCCAAGTATCCATATACCAACAACGCTGTGCAATTTGATAAATTCTAAGAAAACCATTTTTTTATTCCTTTCGATAATGATTCAGGCATACCTTCCGGTTCAATCCAATTGATACACAGGGCACCTGGTCCGACGTGACTACCTAAAGAGGGTGTAACCTCGCTAATTAAAGGCTGCGGGAAACTAGGAACAACTTTTTTCAATTCATTCAAGAGTTTCTCTACCTGGTCCATTGCATTGGCGTGAGTAATGCCAATTCTTTCAGCGATTGGTGCAAACTCTACTGCAATACGTAATACGCGTTCAAACGCTTTTGATTTTGTGCGGGCAACCTCCATTTTTGAAACATAATTATTCATCTTAAGGATCGGTTTTATGCCTAATAAACCAACAATGCTGTGTTGGATGGAGGACATTCGTCCCCCTTTCAAGAGATAATCAATTGTGTCTAACTTCGCGTAGGCGTAAGCCCTAGGAATGACCTGGTCAATTACTTTCCTAACTTCCTCAACACTTTTCTGCTCTTTAGCAGCTTCAGCTGCTTTTATAACAATCAAACCCTCACCAAGTGATAAATTACCAGAATCGATAGCATAAACTGGAATGCGAGTGAATTGTTGTGCTGCTGTCTCAGCAGAGCGATAAACTGCGCTAAGGGATCCTGCTATATGAATGGAGAATATTGCTGTAGCACCTTGGTCTGCAAGATCATCATAGGCTTTCGCAAATTGGCCAGGAGAAGGGGCTGCAGTGGTTGGGTGTGGATTGGCAGTTGGTAGCTGCTCATAGAACTCTGTTCTTGTCAGATCTACAGTATCTTGGTAACTTCGCCCGTTTAGATTTATATATAGGGGTATTACCGTAATATCTAATTCCTTTTGTAATTGAAGTGGAATATCACTAGTGCTGTCTGTAACGATCTTGATACTCATCTATCCTCCAAAATTCTCCTTAATTGCTCATATTTTTCATCTAATTTATTGTAA
>Ga0209723_1000803_pt1 | contig 54439 bp, 37 predicted proteins | sample BiotimSIPDNA_2_FD_185750 | JGI IMG/M metagenome (GOLD analysis project Ga0209723, IMG submission 185750) | Anaerobic biogas reactor microbial communites from Washington, USA - Biogas_R2 time_0 SIP DNA (SPAdes) (version 2) | ecosystem: Engineered > Bioreactor > Anaerobic > Unclassified | place... | reverse complement strand
GAGGTGCAGGTGGCCTTATTTTCGATCAACAAATGGCCTTATTTTCGATTGTCAAAGTTCATGCCAGAGGCTCCAAGTGGCCTTGTTTTCGGCCAACAAATGGCCTTGTTTTCAATTGACAAAAACACTGGAGCAACTGCTGAATTTCTGGCGTGACGACTGGGGCAGCACACAGGCGTCGCCAAGGTATCAAGGCGGATACTTAGGGTTTGTAAAAGTTTAACTTCCCGTTTCTATCGTGTTTTAAGGATGGAATTCGGGAACTTGTAAATTTACGGCCCCTTACGTTTGAGTCGCGCCAGTTGTTCTGCGGTGGTAGGCACATATGCTTTCTCGATCAGGCGTAGACTAGGCTGGAAGGCGTTGAGGGCTTGGATTTGCGCGACTGTATCCAGACAGATGTCGCGCAGGTAACATTGCATCAGGCTTCTGTTTCTCTGTTCGACGAAACGGTTATCGTTCTTCTGGTCAGGGTGACTGCGGAAGAGTTGCCCGTGCGTATATTGCACCTAGAAGTTGCGCATATGGTCATTGAAGAACTTGGAGCCGTTATCGGGATGAATATGCGAGACCTGGAAAGGCACACGTTGCAGTAAGCGGCAGAAACCATCCTCCATCGCGAGATAGCTACGGCCCAGGATGGCCACACATTCGCTCCAACCACTGTAGACATCGATCATCTGCAAAGTATGCCCGTACTCGCTGCTGGCGTCTGGTCCACTTTGAAACACCAGATCGACCTCAAAGTGCCCAGACATCGGCTCGTCCTAGGTGATGCGTTACACCGGGATGTCAGCTAAGGCGCGGTTTCGCGGTCCCGCCGCCCGGCGTGCCAGCTGCGGTTCATCTTGGTGGAATTGGCCTAGCCACTCACGCACCAGGGTCATTTTCTCATGAGTGGCCATTTCATTTCCTCGGTAGTGTTTTCTTTTCGTGGAACGATACCACTTTGGTAACATTTCACGTGATCTAGAGCGGTGATTTGCCCTGTATTTACTATTGCGATATACTGAAAGGGATAAAAAATGCTGCTCTGTAACTGAGTTGACATTCATGGTAAGCTCAAAGGCTACGCAAGCAATTTGATCATAACAGCTGTACTGCCGTCAGATCAGCGCAAACCGAAGACGAGGATTTTGTGATGTTATCATCGGGAATATCGCAAAGATGCTGAATTCTGCTAATCCTCTGACGTTGTCACAAGCACAACAGTGTATCATAGCCCAAATGCAGTCCCATACTACCTTGCTCCTTTTGACGGGCATAACGGATTGGGCCCCTCAACTGTTAAGGGACACATCTCTGCTTTGTGATGGCGAGTATATTAACGTGAGTCTTGAGCTTGCTAAACATATACGTCAAATAGCGGTGGTCAACTCCCTGGAGGCAATACAGCTTTTGAGAGATCGATTGGCATCTCTTGACGCCAGGACCTTGTTTTTGGACAGGCTCGAAATTCTCTTCACACCTGTATTGCAGTTGGATGTACTCCGACTATTGTTAGAACTCAATCGTAACGTACGTACCGTTGCAGTATGGCCTGGTGCGTATCAAGACAACCAGCTTACCTATGCGACACCAGATCATCCTGAATATCGTGCATATTTAGATCCAGAAATTGTTTTTCCTGTAACGATCCTTGCACTTCGGAGGTGATATAGTGCTGTACCGCGATTTGGTGAACTTCGAACCGGTCGAGATCATTGTGCAATTACGCCGAGCCGATCAGCATAACCAAGCGGAACACCTGGTCGAGACGTATGTGGTGTCTGCACGTATGGCGGAAGTGCTGCACGATGTCATTATTCCACATTTGCGTTTCGATCAACCTTACGACCATAAAGGTTTGTTAATTGTTGGGAACTATGGTAGCGGTAAATCACACTTAATGTCTGTGCTCTCTGCAATTGCACAATGGCCAGAACTCTCTACAAAGTTACGCTACCCTGAGATTGCCGATGCATTAGCCCCAGTTGCAGGCCGTTTCCATGTGTTGCGAATGGAAGTGGGCGCCACAAAAATGCCACTGCGTGATATTGTGCTCAAAGAGCAACTAGAACCATTTCTGGCTAGATTAGGAATCGCCTTTGAATTTCCTGCGATGAGTGACACTTCCAACAGCAAAGATCCGCTTCTGGCGATGCTCAATCTGTTTCACGAACGTTATCCGGAGCAGGGCTTGCTCATCATCGTAGATGAACTGTTGGATTATCTGCGTGGACGCAAGGATCAAGAACTTATTTTGGATTTGAGTTTCTTGCGTGAAATTGGAGAAGTCTGCCGATTGGGACGGTTCCGTTTCATTGCTGGCGTGCAAGAGGCGCTCTTTGATAGCCCACGTTTCCAGTTTGCCGCTGATGCTGTGAGGCGAGTTCGGGACCGCTTCGAACAGGTACGCATTACCCGTGAAGATATCGCCTATGTGGTAGCCGAACGGCTACTACGTAAATCCCCAGCACAACTGGCGACAGTGCGAGAGCACCTGCAACAATTCACACCGTATTATGGCAAAATGGCCGAGCGTCTGGATGACTATGTGCGTTTGTTCCCTATCCATCCGGTCTACCTTGAAGTGTTCGAACGCATCTCCTTTGCCGAGAACCGTGCTGCGCTCAGAGCTATTAGCCAAACAATGCGCCGACTACTAGATACACCTGTACCGATAGACGGACCCGGCTTGATTTCTTACGATGCTTATTGGCCGCTGCTGGCAGAAGACCCCACTTATCGTACTTCTCCGGAAATCAGGGAAGTGTTGAAAGTACAGCAAGTACTACAAGATCGCGTTACGCATGCCTACACACGCCCCCAGTATCAGGGGTTGGCCCAGCGGCTGGTGGATGCGTTGAGTGTGTTACGTTTAACTACTGGCGATATCTATGCTCCTATCGGCGCTACGCCGGAGGAATTACGCGACGGCTTGGCTTTGTTCGATCCCAATTTACCGGAAGCTGATGCTGATTTCTTGCGAGTGACGACAGAGACGGCGCTGCGTGAGCTTTATCGCACGATGAGTGGACAGTTCATCTCCGTAGCCGAGAATGGTCAATATTACCTCGATTTGAAGAAAACAACCGACTACGACGCGGAGATCGAAAAGCGCGCAGAGACACTGGACGATGACGCACTCAACCGTTATTATTATGAGGCATTGCGCGAGGCGTTGGGACAAGAGCCAGCCACGTATGTCCCAGGTTTTCTGATTTGGGAATACGAGATTCCCTGGATGACGAGACGTGTGATGCGCCCTGGATATCTTTTCTTTGGAACCCCACGCCAACGCTCTACAGCGCAACCGCCCCGTGATTTCTACTTGTACTTTTTGCAGCCCTTTGGCATACCTGAGATCGCAGCCGAGGAACAATTAGAAGCCGATGAAGTGTTCTTTAGTTTGACCAATCGCGATGCAATATTCAATCAAGCGGTGAAGGCCTTTGCAGGCGCGCGGGAGTTGGCACTAAACACCTCTGGCACCGATCAGCAGATTTATTTCGGCAAGGCCGAGACTGCCAAAGATGAGATCAAGAAATGGCTGCGTAATCACGCAGATGCACTTCTGGTAACCCATCAGGGTGAGAGCCGGCCACTCTTGCAGTGGGAACGACATGGCCTTGGTCTAGGTGGAGACGCGCAGTTTCGTGACATTGTGCAAGGTGTGGCTGCTGGATGCTTATCTCCCCATTTCGAAGACCAGTATCCCCTTTACCCGGCCTTCACTGCTTTGCGCCAGCCGATCACACGTCTGAGTCGCCCAAAGATGGTGCAGGATGCGCTGCGAGTGATCGCCAGGCAACGCACACAAAGCGGCCTAGCAATTCTGGACGGCCTGGAACTAATTGATGGCGATACCATTCGCCCGCAACACTCAAACTATGCACGCTTTATCTTGACTTTGCTAGAACAGAAGCGCCTTGGCGAGGTGTTGAACCGTCAAGAGTTGATCGAACCGTGGATGGGGACAGAGCGTGTGCGGGAATTCCGTATGGAGCCCGAGTATCTTTTCGTGGTTATTTTGGCGCTGGTTCATGCGGGTGAAGTCGAAGTGACATTGCCAGGGCGCAAAATTGGCGTTGCTGATTTGGAAGAGGCCGCCCGTTTACCCTTGGATGATTGGTTGAACTTCCGCCACTTGTCTCGGCCTAAGGACCTGCCGCTCGGCGCATGGGTGGCAACCTTTGAACTGTTAGGATTGGCGCCGGGCCTGATTCAAAATGCTGATTCCCGCGATACGGCAATTGAGGCTTTACAGGATGCCGCGGCCAAGTCGCTAGAGCAAGTCCTGAAGGCCCGCGAGCGCGTCAAATCGGGGTTGTCATTGTGGGGCGGGGCAGTGTTGGAAAGTGCTGACTTGGACGCAACGCTGGCCCGGATGGATGCTTACAAACACTTCCTCGAAGCCTTGCGTCCATTCAACACGCCCGGCAAACTGCGCAACTACACCCTGAGCAGCGATGAGGTTCGTGAACAGCAAACTCGGCGCGACTTGGTAGGTGAGTTGACTACCCTTGCCGATCAAATCGGTGAATTGCAACCATTGACGTTGTATCTGCGTGAAGCAGTCTCGTTGATGCCAGAAACTCATCCCTTCGTGGAGCGAGTACGTCAAACTCAGGAGCACCACCTAGCACAACTTCGCGATCAGCAACTACGTCGAAGACCGGGTACGTTAGCGCGCATACGCCAGGAATTGGACGCATTGAAACACGACTACATAGAAATTTATGGCGAGTTTCATAGACAAGCTCGTCTTTCTCAGGCGCAGGATCAGCGCAAAACAACATTGATGCGTGACGTGCGTTTACGGCAACTGGAAAAGCTAGCCGAAGAAATCCCGTTGCTACCGTCACACAAAGTCACTGAGGTTAAAAGTGCATTGAGCCAGTTGACTGCTTGCTGGCGGTATATCCCTTCTGATTTAACACACGAGCCGCGTTGTCCACATTGCCATTTCCGGCCTATTGAACTGACGAAAGAGCGTATTGCTGAGGATGCTCTGAACAAACAGGAAGATGCGTTAGAGCGACTCTGGTTGGCTTGCATCCAAACGCTGCGAGAGGGCTTACAAACACCTATCGCTCAAGAAAGTTTGGACCTACTCTCAACGACTGAACGCACGCAACTGGAACGCGTGCGGGATGCCGGGGAACTGCCGACAGTGCTGGATGCTTCCTTTCTAAAAGCACTGAATCTGGCCCTGCAAGGTCTGGAACGCATCACTATTCCACTTGAGGATGTACTCGCAGCTTTGATGGGGAATGGCGCACCGGTAGCCCCAGCGGAATTGCAGGCGCGTTTCCGCCATTTCTTGGAGGCGCGTATGATTGAGAAGGACTCTGAACACGTGCGAATTGTGATTGAATGGTAAACGCCAAATCGATTGAGGTCTGGGAGGCGCAATTGCGCCCCCAGGTCGCTGAAATAGACCTATTGGGAGAGATTGCTTTGCCCCCTGGCGAATGGCAAGCGCTAGGACAAAGCTTTGGACTGCTGGTGCGCCGGGTAGGCTGGAGCCGTGGTTGTACGCTGATTCAGGAGCGGTATCTTGCTGCCTTTGCCGTTTACCTGGTAGCACAGGGAAAACAAGGTTATGATGCGGGCGCGTTTTGGCCTGGTGTGCGCCAGGTTACTGGTTTGGAATTATCTTCACTCCAGACAGTTGAGTGGGGCAGGCTCTTCGAAGAAGCCGTGGAGCAATTGGGTGTGGCACGTTTCCCAGATTTGGGCGGACACCGATACATCGGCCCAATTCTGGCGCATGGCGGTATTCCACTAAACAATCTAGTCGAGTTTTTCGAGCAATTCTTGCTACCCAGCGTAGAAAATCCTCGTTATGTAGCGTTGACCACCGCTGACTATCTTGAGGAACGCTTGCAGCGTTCCAGCGTTCACTACACATTGAGCGAACCTGTGTTGCGATTCTTGCAGCATGGCGGCAGCATCGCTGAGGATTTCGTCGAACGCTGCCGGCAAATGGCGTTTCAAACTGCCGGTGGCGGCCCCCTACCCACACCTCAGACCGCAGGTCTGCCGGAGATCATCGTAGCCCATTACTGCGAGTGGCTGGAAACGCGAGGGCGGTTGCTACCAAAGCGCCGGGGCCGTTTCCGCAAACCGCGCATGGTCTTGGAGCCGTGGGGCTGGGGGCCAACTTTGTGGTTGCCCAGCCAAGAACTTGCCGTGCAAGATGCTATTGAAATGGTCTATTGGCGTATTTATGGGGACGACACTTTGTTGGGTGAGGTGCCGGTAGAAGTGCAACGCATGGAATTCCACTGGCGCACTACTGAAGAATCCTTTTCATTAGCGCAGCGGGCAACTGAATACTGCGTGGAATTATGCATAGGCTGTGTAGATGACGAGGGAGAACGCCGCCAAACTTGGCGTTTTCCTGCCTTGCCGAGAAATTTACCGTTGCTTGCTTTTGACCCTGATACGGGCACATCTGTTTCCATTATCCACAACACTTTGCCTGCGCAACCACTTTGGCTGCTCTATCCCAATGCAGCGCATCTACAGGGAGAGCCGTCCGACGCCTTTCACCCTGATGAAGAATTGCCGCCCTTGCCATGGGATTGGGCTGAATTCAAGGGCATTAGTGTAGATTTGAGCCATTGCCAGTCGCTTACCTTGCAATGGGAGACCGAACAACAGCGGGTCAATCTTGAGACGACGCGGCAGCGTGGCCAGCCGTGTTTGACAGGCGAAACGCTATTTTCCACATCCGACGGTCGCGCCCCCCTTTTCGTGGGATATCCGCCGAGCGTGAAGATACCCCTACCAGAACACGGTCGGCAATTACGGCGCTGGTACGTGACTTTGCGGAATGATTGGGCTGCGACTGCAGAAGTGGATTTCGCCGCGACATTGGCGGAACTAACCGAGAGTTTTATCCAAATAGAAGACGGTGTGCTGATACCTTTGAAACCTTACCTGCCCACTGGGGCAATGGGCAATTACCGGCTAACGGTTCTTGGCCCATTGGGATATGCTGCTGATTTACCTTTCCGTCTGCTACCGGCGCTGGAAATGATCAATCACGATGCACTACACTGGCCCGATGATCAGGAGGCGCTACATTTGTTGGTGGAGACCTCGGCGCAAATTATACTCGAACCTCAGCCAGGGGCGCAAGAATGTGTGGTGACGCTATTGGAAAAAGGTGAACATAGCGCCCTATATGAGGCGCGTGCCGGTCTGCAAAATCCGGCTGCGCCGTTACGTTTTGTCTGGCCCAGACTTGGACAAGAAGCGGTGATTGTGCCGTTGACCGTACCGGTGTGTCGCTTGCGCTGGCTTTTGGCGTTGGCGCCAGAACAAGCATTGACCAAAGAATGGCGTTCCAGTCCAGTAGCATTGCCTTTGGAAGCCCTTGAACAGAGCCTTGAGCCGCTATTATTTGTGGACCTCTTCGGCGGGGTGGCACCAGATATCGAGGCGGAGCTACAGTTGCTCGATGATGATGAGGAAATAGTGCAAACTGAGCGCGCAAGGTTTCAACGGGGGCAGCCCTATGCGCGATTCGATTTACGGGCTTTCCGTGACACATTGCGCCATACCGCTACACCGGTTTCTCGTGTGATGCTTTGCCTTTTTGATCAGACGATACCAGGAGGACAACGTTGCTTCCCGGTCCTGAGCATAGGGCGCAAGTTTTTGGTGTACGGGGCCGATGCACTGCTTCAATTGGAAGAGAACCGGGTGATTTTACGTCTCTGCTGGGATGCACCTGTGCGCTTACGCCGCCGCTTTGTGCGGTTGTGGCCACTCTGGCGACCCTGGGAGGCACCATTAGAATTGGATATCCCGGACGCCGTCGATGATGAGTACGCCATCCCTGTAACGGAGGACTTTGTGTATGGTCGGTATCGGGCGGAGTTCAGCATCCGTGATCCTTGGGCACCAACGCCACTACCTGAAATTCCGCCAACGTTTGATGATCTTATGTCCCTCACCGCGGTGCTCCCGAGAGAGGCGGTGTTTCTGCGACGCAGAGAGCTAGATGCAGGTGAAACTTTCTCTGAAAAGTTTGAGCGCGCACTGTTACTTCAGTTTTCCGGCGACCATGATAGCGCACGAGCAGATTTTCAGTGGTGCTATGAACACCTGACGGAAGCCTCATTGCTCCAGATCCTTGCGCTGGCACAGACAGTGAATAGTGAACCAGATTTAGCCGTAGGACTGCGCATTAAGCTGGCAAAGGTAGCGCATGTGAAGCGAGCCTGGGAGATCGTGCGGAACGACGAAACGATGTATCCTCTGTTTCAACGTTATCTGGCGCTGTTGCCGAAGTTCCCGGTGGAGACGTGTGAGTTTCTGCTAACACTTGAGCATAGTGGTTGGCGTCTCAGGGCATTGAAAGCATTGTTGGATTACGGCGCTGCCAGCGGTGTGGAGACTGTGGTACGCTGGCTACAGACAGGCCAGCTCGCCGAGGATGATGCTATAGGGTTGCTAGAGTCTTTCCTACGGCTTGAATATGCAGCCCAAACTAAAGAACGTAGCGCCTTGTTGAACTGTAAAAGCCAGGCAAGTTTGGATCATCCAGCAGTGTTACGCGTGCTGGAACAGTTGGGCCGCCGGCATCCTGTATGGCTGCCGCCTGTTCTGATAAGGCCCGGTGATTGGATTCATACAGCCGCCGGCTGGGGCCGTATCGAACAGATTGAGAACGCGGCCGGTGAAGTCCAGACGAGCTTTCGGCCACATGAAGCAAGATTCAAGCTCCAAGTCGCGTTGCGCGCACAAGTTCCGGCCCGCGCTGAACGAGTTGAGGTCAATCTCATTGAGAGTGCGATCTATTTTGTGGCAGCCAATGAACTCTATACCTGTATCAAGTGCCGCTGTTTTGTAACTCAACGGCAGGATAATCTCCACGAACACAACCGCTTGACCCACGACCCGGATATGGGCGCGGCATTCTCACCTTGGCGGAATGGACCTTTGAAGTTCTCGACCTCTCCGTCTTATGCTTATATCCCTCCGGGCAACCCCTGGGAATGACTCACTGTGAGGAGCGCACTATGAAATTACATCCTCTGGAAACCACTGCACGGATTCGCGATGACTATACCCGCTATCTCAAGACCATCTACTTCTTTCGGAATACCGAACTCCGCCGCGAATTCTGGCAGGCGCTGACCACCCCTGACTTTTTAGTCAAGGGACCATTGCTAGAAGCCGCGACCCCCTATCGCCGGGGACGCTCCATACGGCAACTGGTGGCCGACGGCGTCCTCAGTGCGCACTTCCGACACCTATGCTCCGATGCGCTGCCATGGGAACGTCCTCTCTATTTACACCAGGATCAAGCCATTGAAAAGGTCGTGCGCTTGAACCGTAACATCGTGGTTGCCACTGGCACTGGCTCTGGAAAGACCGAAGCGTTCCTGATTCCTATTCTAGATTATCTGCTGCGCGAGCAGGAAGCTGGTACATTAGCGCAGCCCGGTGTGCGCGCCTTGCTGCTATACCCTATGAACGCACTGGCAAACGACCAACTCAAACGCCTGCGAGGGTTATTACAACAGTATTCGGCTATCACGTTTGGCCGGTATACAGGTGAGACTGAGGAAGAGGACATCAAAGCACAAGGGCGCTTTAATGATCAATTCCCCGGTGAAACGTTCTTGCCCAACGAATTGCTCAGCCGACGACAAATGCGCGACGCGCCGCCGCACATTTTACTCACTAACTACGCCATGCTGGAGTATCTGCTTCTACGTCCCCAGGATTGCAGCTTTTTCGACGGCGAAGAAGGCAGTCATTGGCGTTTCATTGCGCTGGATGAGGCGCACATCTACGACGGCGCTTCTGGAATCGAGATCGCGATGCTTTTGCGCCGGCTAAAGGACCGCGTCGTGCGGAGTGAATCAGGGCGCATCCGCTGTATTGCCACCAGCGCCACGCTGGGGCGCGGCCCAGAAGATTTCCCGGCAGTGGCGCGCTTTGCCGGTGAGCTTTTTGGCGAGCATTTCAAGTGGGAGACAGACGATCCGCAATATCAGGATGTGGTAGCGGCCACGCGTGAAGCCGAAGCGGCTCTGGGTGTGGCCTGGGGAGAGGGCCTTCCGACGTTGTACGAACGTATGGATGCGCTCTTTCAAAAGACGCCTGACGTGAGCGAAGTACAACAGACCGCCATAACGGCTGGTATACCACCGGCTGTGGTAGAAGCGTCCCGGCAACTGGCGCAACAGACTGCGCCTGAGAAGCGCGCTCGACGATTGCTTTATCTGCTCTTGCAAGGCGATGCGCGATTGCATGGGTTACGACAAGCTCTGGCTAACCCACTTGCACTCACCGAACTAGCAGTTGATACTTTCCCCCAAGACGTGCAGGCGAATGAACATCTGGTGCAGTTAGTAGATCTGGCGGTCAAAGCTCGACCGGGTGAAGGCGAGGCACCATTGCTGCCGACACGTTACCATCTGTTCGCGCGTGCGTTGGAGGGGGCCTTTCTGTGTCTGAATGCCGATGCTCACGGATCGGATAGGCCACGTTTATATCTTACGCGTCAAGAAGTGTGCCCACACTGCCGCTCTTGGATGTTCGAATTGGCAGCTTGCCCCCGCTGCGGTAGCGCATATTTGGTGGGACAGTTGGTTAATGAGGGACAGGTCAGACGTCTGAAGCAGAGCTCGTTGACTGATGAGGTAGGGCAGGGTTTAGCATATTTTATCCTCGATGACAAAACACAATCCGCCGATGAAGATGAAGCATTGGTGGAAGGATTGGAACAACCAGATGAAGGCAAAGTCACGGCGTACACGCTTTGCCTGGGCTGTGGTGCGCTGGCACTTGGCGTCAGTGCACCGACGCGCTGCGACTGCCCACCGCACATTTCACGACGAACGGTATTCCGCGTGGAACTCCCAAAAGGGGCGTCGGCTTTGCGTCGTTGTGTCACTTGCGGGGCATATCGAACCTCAGGAGCGGTTTATCGTTTCCTCACGGGACGCGATGCCCCAGTAAGTGTACTGGCGACCTCGCTCTATCAAATGTTGCCTCCAGCCGATGATGAGAAGACCAGTGTTTTACCTGGGGAAGGACGCAAGTTGCTGACCTTCTCTGACAGTCGACAAGATGCGGCCTTTTTTGCGCCCTATGTGGAACGTACTTATGAACGTATTTTTCATCGTCGGTTGATCTATCTGGCGCTCCAGAGCGATGAAGCTGCACGTAGCGGGCGCTTGCGGCTGGATGATTTGGTGGGGCGGGTGCAGCGCCTGGCCGAAGATGCCGGCATGTTCACGCTTGATCAGAGTTACGACACACGCCAAACCACGGTGCGCACCTGGCTTATGCAGGAGTTGACCGCATTAGACACCAGGATGAGCCTAGAAGGATTGGGGCTGTTAACCTTCCGTTTAGCACCGCTTCCTCATTGGTCGCCGCCACCGCTTTTGCTCGAGGCACCGTGGCATTTCAGTCCGGACGAGGTTGGGACGCTGTTGTTGATTTTCCTGGATATGTTGCGTCAGCAGGGTGTTCTCTCCTATCCTTCAGGTGTTGATGCGCGCAATGCGGCATTTGAGCCGCGCAACAAAGAGTTATTTGTCAGTGATATCAGCGGCGATGCCAAGTACGGGATTCTGGGGTGGGCGCCGCGTCGTGGTGGAAACCGGCGTCTGGATTTCCTGCGGCGCTTGCTGAAAGACAGTGGCCTGTCCGATGCCGAAATTCAACAACATGCACTGTCGGCGTTGACGGGTCTGTGGCAACACCTAGCCGGTGCGACTTCGCCATGGAAACCCTATCTGCCTACCGTAAACCTCAAAAATGTAGGGATTGTTCACCGCGTAGATTATCGCTTTTGGGAATGGGTTCCGGTGATGGAAGGAACATCGCAACTCTATCGCTGTTCCCGTTGTCAGAACGTGACCGGGGCGAACTTGCGTAACCTTTGTCCTAAATATGCCTGTGATGGCACACTGGAGCCGATATCCCAGCACGATCCAGCCTGGCAGGGAAACCACTACCGCCATCTGATGCTCAACCTTGATCCGATTCCTTTGGAAGCGCAGGAGCACACGGCTCAATGGCGTTCCGATGAAGCCGCCAAGATACAGATGCAATTTGCCGCTGGCGAGATTAATCTGCTTAGTTGTTCAACGACATTCGAACTGGGCGTAGATTTGGGTAGCCTCCAGGCTGTGTTGATGCGCAACGTCCCTCCCGCCACGGCCAATTATCTGCAACGGGCTGGGCGGGCCGGGCGACGCGCCGATACAGCAGCCTTTGCCCTCACCTACGCGCAACGACGTTCGCATGACCTTAGCCATTATGCTGAGCCAAAACGATTGGTTTCTGGCGAGATTGCCGCGCCGTTGTTGGTTGTGGAAAACGAAAAGATTGTGCGTCGTCATGTCCACTCGGTGCTATGGGCGGCCTTTTTCCTCTGGGCGAAAGAACGAGGTTACCTTTATAGTAAGGTGGGCGAGTTCTTCGCGCCGGAGACAGGCACCTCAGGGCCGGAATTGTTCCAGGAGTATATTGCACAACGTCCGCCGGAACTTCAAGCCGCATTGTACCGGATTGTCCCTTCTAAACTCCACAGCACATTGGCGCTGGATACCTGGGGATGGCTAGAAACGTTGAGCAATGCGCGGGGTGATTCTATTCTGGATCTGACCGTGCAAGAGGTGAATGGCGATTTGGAGCTTTACAAACAGCTCGAACAAGAAGCGGTACAAAATCGGCAATACCGGCTGGCCGACCACTACCAATATGTAGCGCGTACCGTACGCGGTCGTGACCTGCTAGGCTTTCTAGGATCGCGCAACGTCCTGCCCAAATACGGTTTCCCTTCAGACGTAGTCGAATTGCGCACCGACCACATTCCCGAACCTGCAGCCGCACAAATCGAGCTTCAGCGCGATCTACGTATGGCTATCGCTGAATTTGCCCCTGGTGGGCAGGTGGTGGCCGCAAAAAAGGTCTGGACTGGAGGTGGCATCTACAAACAACCCGGCAAGGACTGGCCGGAGACACATTATGCCGTTTGTGCGGAATGTGGCCGATACCATCGCGCTCCAACACCACTAGGAAAGGACCGGTGCGAAGCCTGCAATGCCAACCTCAGCCGTTCGCGCTTGCGTGGAAGGTTCATCACGCCGGAGTTCGGCTTCCTTGCCGATCGCGCGGTGGCCGACCCCGGCGAACAGCGCCCGGAGCGGTTCTATGCTTCGCAGGTCTATTTTGCCGACTATGCCCAAGAACCGCCCGACCTGGAACGTGTGACCGCTTTATGTAGCCCAAAGGTGGAACTTACACAACGCTATTCCCGGTACGGTCGGTTGGCGCTGGTCAACAATGCGGGCGGGGCAGGCTTTCGTGTCTGTACAAGTTGTGGTTGGGCCGAACCAGCGCAGTACGGCGGAAGTAAAAGAACTACGCACGACAATCCGCGGACCGGCAAACCGTGCGCTTCCAAAGCAATTCAAACCTATGGTCTGGGCCACGAATTCATCACTGATGTGCTTGATTTGCGCTTTGCCGGTTCGATGGCGCTCAATCCCGATCTGTCTTTGTGGCGTTCGCTACTGTATGCGTTGCTTGAGGGCGCGAGCACAGCCTTGAGCATCCCGCGCGATGACCTGAACGGCACGCTCTATCCCTATCCGGGGAGCCCTGTTCCTGCAGTAGTATTATTCGATAATGTGCCCGGCGGCGCGGCACTGGTGCGCCGCATAGCCGACAATTTTGTAGAGGTGTTCCGCGCGGCCTGGCGGCGTGTGGCCTATTGCGAATGTGGCCCTGAAACCAGTTGTTATCAGTGCCTTCGCAACTACTATAACCAGTACTATCATACCCAACTGAAACGCGGCCTGGCAGCCGATTTCTTAGCCGAAATGCTGACCGCTGCAGGTGTGGCGCTGTACTATTGAGGAATCCTATGGCAGCACGAATGTTTCCACATCCCATACGCGAAGATACGGAAAGTGCAGCCGAACGGCGACTTTACGCAGCCTTCGAAGCCCACTTACCGCCGGAGTTCACGGTGTTCCACTCTGCGCGTTGGCTGGCCCGCGACCCGCAATATGGACCGGAAGACCGCGAGGCCGACTTTGTCCTCGTTCATCCAGAACTGGGTATTCTGGTGTTGGAGGTAAAGGGCGGCCTTATCCGCTATGACGGTGCATCCGGGACGTGGTTCTCCAATCGAAACCTGATCAAGGACCCTGTTGCCCAGGTACGCCGCGCCAAGCATAGCCTCTTGGATTTGCTCAAGGGCATTCCTCCCTGGCAGACCCGCTGGCTGACATTAGGTTACGCGGTTGCATTTCCTGATGCAAGCGTGGAACGGGATTTGCTCCCAGAGCTTCCTGCTGCGTTAGTGTTAGATATGGCTGACTTGGCGGATGTGAACGGCTGGGTGCGGCAAGCTATGGCTTATTGGCACGGACACGATCAACAAGCTGGTCAGGTGGGGCGTGAAGGGGTTGAGGCGTTGGTGCGCCTGTTTTCCCCCAGTTGGACGCTGACGCCGTTATTGCGTGACACATTAGAGGCCGAAACCGAGACGCTATTAAGTCTCACTGAAGAGCAGTTTTATGTGCTAGACGTGCTTCAGTCTCAGCGCCGCGCCCTGATCGCCGGCTGTGCTGGTTCAGGCAAGACTCTACTCGCACTGGAACAGGCTCGGCGGCTAGCACGGGCTGGCTTCCGAGTATTGTGGGTGTGCTTCAATCGCCATCTGAGCGAGTTCGTGCGCGCTCATTCCCTGCCGGAGGGCATAGACGTTTCGCACTTCCACCGCCTGGTGGAGGATTGGGTTGCCGAGGCCGGGCTGCGCGATGAACTGCGCGCTTTACGCGGGGAATACGGTCGGGAGCAAGAGGCGTTTCTACGCGATGTCTATCCTGACATGTTGTCGCGCGCCGCTGAAATCCTGGGGCCGCGCTATGATGCCTTGATTGTAGACGAAGGACAGGACTTCTACGGCGAATGGCTGCTGGCGTTGGATACACTGCTGGATAAGCGTCGTGCTGAGATTATTTACGTTTTTAAGGATGATAATCAGAACCTTTTCCGGCCTCGTTTTGAGCTACCCTGGGATCTGCCTACATTTTCATTGACGCGCAACTGTCGCAATACGCAGCATATTCATGCGGCTGTGGTGCGCTTCTACAGGAGCGAGCCACGGCCTCAGCCTTTCGGCCCGCCAGGACGCGCGCCCGAAATCTTCTACTACCGCGAGGCAACCGAGTTAGAACGACACGTGCGGGCGCTGTTGCATCGTTTCCTGGTCACCGAGCGTCTGGATACTTCTGATGTAGTAGTGCTCTCTCCGCGTCGTTGGGGCGCGTTGCAGCCCGGTGCGCGTTACGGCAACTATCTCCTGACCGAGACGTTGACGCCGGAGAGCGGCGAAGTTTCTCTACTCACCGTCCAATCCTTCAAAGGGCTGGAAAGCCCCGTGATCATCCTGGCCGGCCTGGAAGACGATGTGTGGCCCGATCCGGTGACGGTGGCGTATGTGGGCATGTCCCGCGCACGAAATCACTTGGTGCTCTTGACACACGAGGGCCTTTCTGCCGACGTTAAGGCTTTGTTGCCCCCAACTTAGCAAACTGTGATACACTCAAAGGCGCATTTGATGATGTGACGAAGCGCCCACACGATCTGCGGAGGACATTATGCCCGATCAGCTCTACCTGCTGGCTGAACCACGCGCCGAATATGACGCAGACCAAGCCAGACGCCGCGCCGAATACCGCGAGCGCCTGCGACAACACCTGCAAGACCCCGCCTTCCGCGCCATCGAAGGCTTCCCCCTCGCGGACGACGACGCGATTCTCGCCCTCTCCGACCCACCTAACTACACAGCTTGCCCCAATCCCTTCCTCCCCGAAATCCTCGCCGAATGGCAAATGGCGAATCAGCAAATGAGCGAATCGGCGGACTCTCCCCGTCTACCGTCTACCGACTACCCTCTACCTTCCCCCTACCACCGCGAGCCTTTCGCCGCCGATGTTTCCGAGGGCAAGAACGACCCCATCTATAACGCGCACTCTTACCACACCAAAGTCCCCCACAAGGCCATCATGCGCTACATCCTCCACTACACCGAGCCGGGCGACGTGGTGCTGGACGGCTTCTGCGGCACAGGGATGACCGGCGTTGCTGCCCAACTCTGCGGCGACCGCAAGGCCGTGGAGGGATTGGGCTACTTCGTGGACGACGCCGGCAATGTCTACGATGCACCGCCCGATCCAAAATCAGAAATCCAACATCCAGAATCTAAAATCGGTCCTCGTCGCGCCATCCTCGTTGACCTCTCCTCCGCAGCCACCTTTATCGCCTACAACTACAATACGCCGGTGGATGCCGTCGCCTTCGAGCGCGAGGCTAACCGCATCCTCAAGGAAGTGGAAGCCGAATGTGGCTGGATGTACGAAACGTGGCACGTGCCCCCTTCGCCCGGCACAGGAGAGGGGCCAGGGATGAGGGAAACGCCGGGCATCAAGGGCAAAATCAACTACACCGTCTGGTCGGATGTCTTTATCTGCAGCGAGTGTGGCGGCGAGATTGTCTTCTGGGAAGCGGCGGTCGATCAGGAACAGGGCGCGGTGCGCGACGAGTTCCCTTGTCCGGCCTGCGGCGCGCTGCAAAGCAAGCGCACGCTGGACCGCGCCTGGGAGAGCGTGTTCGACGCGGCGCTCAAGCAGCCGTTGCGCCGCGCCAAACAGGTGCCCGTGCTCATCAACTACTCCGTGGGGAAGAAACGCTACGAGAAACAGCCCGACGCCAACGACCTGGCGCTTATCCGGCGCATTGAGGAAAGTGAGATTCCCTACTGGTTCCCTACTGACCGGATGCCGCCAGGTGATGAGTCGCGCCGGAATGATGATATTGGAATGACCCATGCTCATCATTTTTATACACGACGTAATTTGTGGGTGTTAGCAACGCTATGGAGATACTTTTCAGATCTGAGAGACCAGCGTCTAGCAATGATTGGCTTATTTGCACTTACAGCTGCTTTGCGATATCTAAGCCGGATGTCAAAGCTAGGGACTACTTATTACTTCCGAGGCGGTGGTGGGGCTATCAATGCTGGGTTGCTTGGAACACTTTATGTACCTTCATTTCCCGCTGAAAACAATGTCATCAAGACAATAACTACACGACTGCCCAAACTTGCTCGTGTCTTGCATCAACTACCGAGTTTCAGAACGGTGCTTTTGTCCACACAATCATCCAATCTACTACTGAATTGGTCTAGCAATTCCGTTGATTATGTGTTTATCGACCCTCCTTTTGGGCAGAATTTGATGTACTCCGAACTCAACTTCCTCTGGGAAGCCTGGCTGGGTGTGTGTACTAACAATCGCTCTGAAGCTATTGTCAACAAGGTGCAACGCAAGGCACTTCCAGAATATCAGGACCTTATGGAAGCCTGTTTCAGGGAGTTCTATCGCGTCCTTAAACCGGGTCGTTGGATGACCGTTGAATTCCATAACTCACAAACTGCTGTCTGGAACTCTATTCAGGAAGGACTTTCACGCGCCGGTTTTGTCATCGCCGATGTAAGCACACTGGATAAACAGCAGGGCACTTTCAAGCAAGTCACCAGCACCGGCGCGGTCAAACAAGACCTCATCATCTCCGCCTACAAACCCAACGACAACCTGGAGACGCGCTTCCGTCGCGTGGCAGGCACGGGACAGGGCGTGTGGGATTTCGTGGACTATCACCTGGGCCGGCTGCCCCTCCCCGCGCTGACCGACGGGCGGCTGGAAGCCGTCGCCGAGCGCCAGAACTACCTGCTCTTCGACCGCATGGTCGCCTTCCATGTCCAGCGCGGCGTCCCCGTCCCACTCGACGCTGCCGAGTTCTATGCCGGGCTGCACGAGCGTTACTCGGTGCGCGACAAGATGTACTTTCTGCCGCAGCAAGCCGCCGAATATGACCGCCGCTTTCTGGAAGCCCAGGAAGTGACACAACTGCCCCTCATTGTCACCGACCGGAGTAGCGCACGCCAGTGGGTGCACCTCCGCCTAGAAGAAAGCCCGCGCACCGAGGGCGAGCTGCAACCGCTCTTTATGCGCGAGGCCCAGCGCGCCTGGGGCAAAAACGAAGAACCGGTGGAACTGCGCGATATCCTCCACGAGGACTTCATCCAGGATACGGCGGGCCGCTGGTGCGCGCCCGACCCCAACCAGGAGCAGCACCTCGCCCAACTGCGGGAGCGGCGCTTGCAGCGCGTCTTCGAGGGCTACCTCAAGGAGAAAGGCCGGCTGCGCGTCTTCCGCAAAGAAGCGCTTCTGGCAGGTTTCCGTCACACTTGGCGCGAGCAGCGTTACGCCGACATCCTCGCCGTCGCCGCCCGCCTCCCCGCCCGCGTCCTCCAGGAAGACGCCCAACTCCTCATGTACTACGACAATGCCCGCATCAAGGCGGAGGGATGAAAATGATCGCACAAGGAGAGCCATTTGCCATTTCTGTTATTTTGTGTTATCATCCTTACATCTGAGGTAAGGATGAGCACACAAACTAACAGAGACTTCACCGGTTTGGGGAGCAAGGCGACCAGTTTGCTTACCACCCTGGCGGGTGACGGGCGAAACGTCTTCACCACGGCTGAAGCGCACGCGCTCCTGGGCGGCTCGCAGACGGCGACCTACAAGCTGCTGCATGATCTGGTCAAGGGCGGCTGGCTGCACGCGCTGGATAAGGGTCGTTACCTCATCGTCCCTCTCGAAGCCGGGCCGGAGCGCCGCTTTACCCTCCATGAATTTCGCTTGGCTCAACACCTGGTCCCCGAAGGCTATATCGCCTATTGGACGGCGCTGCACCATCACGGCCTCACCGAGCAAATACCCCGCGACGTATGGATTGTCGCGCCCCGTCGTCGCCAGTCTATCACTCTGCTCGGCGTGACCTACACCTTTGTCGCGCTGCGTCCGCACAAGCGCTTCGGCGTACAAACCGTATGGATTGAAGGTCAACCCATCGCCATCACCAATCTGGAAAAGAGCGTGGTGGATGCGCTGGATCATCCCGAATACTGCGGCGGCATCACCGAGACGGCCAAGGCGCTGGTCGCCGCAGTGGAAGAACGCGGCGCCGATCTGGCGCGGCTCTCTGAGTATGCGCTGCGGATGCAGAACGGCGCATTGCTTAAGCGGTTGGGCTATCTGGCAGAGCGGTTCGCGCTGCCGGTGGGCGATTACGCAGAACAGTGGCGGGCCGCGCTTTCCGGCGGGCGCGCCCTACTGGATCCGGGCCGCTCGATCGCCGGGCCAATAGAAACGCGCTGGCGGCTGCGCATGAATGTCTCCGACGCTGAAATTCAGGGTTGGCAGGAGAGCTAGATGATACCCAGAGTTGAGCTACAACGGCTGGCAGCGCAAGCCGGGGTGCGTGTGGAGCTACAAGAACGCGATTATGTCTTGGGCTGTTTCCTGTTGGGACTGGCGCGGCTACCGGAAGTGGCCGAGTCCCTGGCCTTCAAAGGCGGCACGGCGCTTCGCAAAATCTACTTCCCGACCTTCCGTTTTTCTGAGGACCTGGACTTCACTTTGCTTCAGCCACTCTCCGAAGCTGCGTTACAAGCGCAAGTGCGCGAGGTTTGTCGTCGTGTCGCAACCGATTTCGGCATCCCTATGCAAATCGCTTTGTGGAAGCAAAGCCGCGATCTGCCCAGAGAAGAAGCCTATCGCGCGCGGATCAGTTACGTAGGTCCCTTGGGGCAGCCCGGCGCAGATCCAGCGCGCATCACGCTTGACCTGACCTGCTACGAGACCGTCATCCTGCCGGCCGAGCCGCGCCCCATTCTTCATCCCTATTCCGATGCCCCATCCTCACCACTCACGGTATGCACCTATTGCCTGGAGGAAATGTTGGCTGAAAAATTGCGCGCCCTGCTGCGGCGCAGCTATCCCCGCGATCTGTACGATGTCTGGTATCTACTCACTGTGCAGCGCGCGCAATTGGATCAGGCTCGCTTTCAGAACGTTGTTACGGCTAAATTCCAACACAAGGGCTACGCGCTGGAGAGTGTAGAAGCGTTATTGCACCTGGCGCAACGGCCAGGAATGGATGTAGCCTGGGAGCGGTCTGTGGGCCATCTCGCGCCAGAGCCACACACTTACGCCGAAGTGCTCGCCGCGCTGGAGATCCTATTGCAGGAGTGGCTAGGATTATGAAGGTGTCGCCTGCGGATTGGACGGCTGCCATCATCGGACGTCTGGCGCTCAATCCAGCGACGCGTCTCACGCTCGCGCTCGATCCCGACGGCCTGCTGCTCGACGAAACCGTGCTGAGCGTCATCCAGGCGCAAGGTATAGGCGTGCTCACCTACGAGCCGGAGCGGTTCGCCGCCTTCCGCTACCCCTATGAAACCGACTACCGCGCGCGTTGGGTAGACGGCGAGGCACTACGCCTGCTTGTGCGGACAGCCTCCACCGAACCTAATACCTTTCCCTATGACCTGTTGCTGGAAGTTGGGGGACGGGAAGAGGCGCGTTCTCTGGCGCTGTTCGCTTTTTTCCCTCGGCTGGCCTATCCGCTATTGCGGGAGTTGGCGCAGCATGATCGCGCCGCGCTGTCCCGCCTGTATACAGCCTATCGCGCCCACTTGCCCTCCCAGCGCCTGGGGAAACAACAGACGCAGCGTTATTTGTTGGAATTTGTCTATGGCGTCATCCCCGAAGCAATCGGCGATCCGGTAGAGTTGGTGCGCTATTTGCTGCGCCGTTATCGTCTGGGACAAACGCCGTCGCCCTCACTTGATGCACTGTTACTGGAGCATTGGCAGGCACGTCCCACCCTGGCTGCTTTACCCCTGGCTGCGCTCTTACGCGATTCCGGCGCGCTCTATCAACTGCTGGCCGCAGCCTGGCCAGCCTACCTTGCCGAGCAAGGCTTCCCGGTGGCCGCCGAATCGAACACCCTCGCGCTCACCCTTTTCGACGACCGCGACATCCAGGCGTATATGGACACGCTGTTCCTGGAAGGCCGGCTTACCCCAACGCGGTTGCGCGAGCCGACTCCGGTTTACGGTTGGGTACGGGCTGGCGTCTTCTTCGACCAGAATGACTACGACCGCGAGCGCTTCACCCGGTTACAGGCCGAACTCGCCGAGGCGCTTCCCGTACCCACGGCGTGCTATCGCGCGTGGCTGAACTTCGCGCCGCGTTGGGCCGAGATGCTGCGTCTGTCAGACCGCGTCGCCCTCAGCGTAGACGAGACAGCGCGCTTCACCGCACTGCACGAAGCCGTAGAGGCGCGCTTCGCAGTCTGGCTATCGGACCACTACGCGCCATTGGCGACGCTGCCGCCGATCCCCACACCAGCATTAGGTCACCAGGTCGCCGAGTTGCTGGCGCATCAAGTACGGACCGGCGCGCGCGAACGGGTGGCTTTGTTGGTGCTGGACGGCCTGGCGTGGGATCAATGGCTGGTGCTACGCGATACGCTGGCCCTCAAACCGGAAACCCAAGATAGTCTCTTCGCCTGGCTGCCAACGCTCACGGCCATCTCTCGCCAGGCATTGTTGGCCGGTTTGCCGCCTTATGCTTTCGCTGACACCTGGCAGCGCACCGACGCCGAAGCGCGGCACTGGCAGAGCTTTTGGGCCGGACAGGGGATGCCGCCTGCAGCAGTGCAGTACCTCCGCGATCCCGTGCCGGAGGCATGGCAAGCTGCGCTACACGATTCACGTATCCGGGTGCTGGCGCTGGTCTTGACCCAGGTGGATGCGATGCTGCACGGGATGCGTCTGGGTGCGGCAGGATTGCGACAGCAGGTGACGCAGTGGGCGGAACAAGGGCCATTGAACGCACTGCTGCCCGCATTGCAAACGGCGGGCTTCGCCATCTGGCTCACCGCCGATCACGGCAACCTCGAAGCCGTTGGGATTGGTGCACCCCAAGAGGGCGTGTTGGTGGAGACGCGCGGCCAGCGTGTACGTATCTACGCCAACGAGGAATTTCTACGCCGGGCGCATGAACAAGTCCCGCACGCCGTCGCCTGGACGCCCGCTGGCCTGCCGGCAGGCTTGCACCTGCTCTTTGCGCCGGGACGCGCGGCCTTCTTGCGACGCGGCGAGACGGCGCTCTGTCACGGCGGCCTGGCCCTGGAAGAAGTCATCGTCCCGTTGGTGCGATTTTGATAATCCTGTATGCACAAGGTGAAACGTTATGCCCGAACGTGTAGGTTTTGATCGCGAGCTTAAACGCACTTGGCTTGACCAGACCGTCGAAATCGTGCTTTCAACGCAGGAGCCGGAAGCTGTCCGTACAGCGTTACACCGTGTGTTGAGCACGGAAATCCAATCGGATGAATCGCAAGCTAAGGTGAGTATCCTGTTGACTGGCATCTGGCTGCGTGTGCCTGCGAAGATAACGCGATTGCGCAATGAAGCCCTGGCGTTATGGCCCGAACTTGATTCCCAAGGGCGTCTAGCGCTACATTGGGGCATGGCGATGGTACGCTATCCCTACTTCCGCGACGTGGTCGCGCAGGTGGGGCGCTTGCGGCGACTGCAAGACACCTTCACCACCGCCCAACTGCGTCACGACATCGTGGCGCGCTGGGGCGAGCGCGCCATCGTGCGATTCTCCACACCGCGCATCTTGCTCTCCTTGAAGGACTGGGGCGTTGTGGAACTGGCGAAAGAAAGAGGCGTCTACCGCGCCTCGCCGCCGTATTCCCTGACGCATAGAGCATTGGGCCTATGGTTCCTCGAAACTGCCCTGCGCAGCATCGCCGCTGATGCACTACCTCTCTACGATTTGCTACACCTGCCCGAACTGTTCCCCTTCGACCTGGAAATTTTGCCGGGCGAACTGCACCAATGCCCGCGCTTCACTTTCTTGCGCGAAGGGAGCAACGTGGAACTAGTCACGTTAGCAAATGGGCTAAATCTTTAAAAGTCGAGCGGCGCATTACCAGCTTACATGAAAAAGGTCCTCGTTACATCGCTGTCGTAACAAAAGACACTATGATGATTCAAATAATTGTGCTATAATTACAGTTATAACCTTTTTCAAACATTCTCTCGCATTACTTACTACAAAAGGTTGCATATAGTCAGTACTTTTTTAGTGTAGGAAAGGGAGGAAATATGATGTCGTTCTCCAAGTTCAACCCACGTTGGATATTGCATGTGTCGATCCTCTTGGCGTTACTGGCCCCCTTAGCAAGTCCCTGGACGATTGATCGCACTCAAATGGCAGTCGCAGCGTCACTGCCAGAGATCGAACTCGCAGCCGCCTGGACTGATCTCTTCCGCACCTGGGTTACACTGCCCAATGCCACCTCGCGTGCCCGCCTGGATGCGTTAGGCGTGGCGGTCTTGGAAGAGACAGATAACCGCGCGTTGATCCTCGCGGATGCAGAGCAATTGGAGACATTGGCGCGGTTACGTTTCCGCCCGGAGGCCAGCGATGATGTGGGGATGTTGATCCAGCATCACGCCGATACTGTGCCCTGGTTGGCTGAAAGCCTCCAGCCATTGCTTACACAGGCCATAGAGGTGCGGGCCTCAAGCTTTGATGCCAGCGCGCGGGTTATGGAAACCGAATCGCTGGCTTTGCAGCAAGCCCAGGTTGATCTCCGTGCCGCACTCCAATCGCTGACCGTGGAGCAGCAAGCAGGCATCATGAGTATGACCAGTCTGGATAGCGACGGTGACGGTTTGACCGACACTGAGGAATACTGGTGGTGTACCGATCCGCTGAACTCGGACTCTGATGGAGACGGTATCAGCGATGTCGCTGAAGCACAGGCCGCCAAAGATTGGCTTAACAACCTGCGTGCCGGGCCGCCAGCCAGCGGCAAACCCTTCGCTGGATGGCCCCCGCAGATTCCCGGATGCCGTGACGACGACATGGATTCGGTGCCTGACCTAGCCGAACGATGGGAACTAGGCCTAAATATGAACCGCGAATCCACAGACCGTGACAAGTTCGACGATGGGCAGGAACTTTTCGGCAACACCTACTGCCCCGGCAGCGGTGGTTACTGCGGTTACGGCGCACTACCACGTAACGAAGACTGGGGCGTGATCTTTGCCGAGATGCCTTCGTGGGTCAAGGCACCGGGGAATCATCCACTGGTAGCAGCATTCCCGGTGCCGGAAGTGGATGTAGTGGAATCGTCGCTGCACGTTGAGGCAGTAACCACGGTAACCACTGACCACACGATCTCTTCCGGCACCGAACGTTCATATAGTACGGCGAAGACAGAGGGAACAAGCACCAGTGTAGCTGATACAGTAACGTGGAATGAATGGGAGGAAATCTCAACAACAGACTATCAATATACCGTATACACCTCACAAGAAGACATCTTCTCTTTGAGGCTCGCTGGTATCACAAAGTGGAACATCCTTGATAAACTGTTAGGTGACGTCAACTGGACCGCACAGGGGGCGGCGCAAGCGTCTGGGGCAGCTTGCATAGGATTGGCCTGCCTTTCTGCATCTGGCAATATGAACATCAATATGAACAATAAGATTGATAGTATCTTCGGGGGGCAGAAATTCAGTCTTTTCACTATCAATGTCAACTCTCCGGATCAGATTCAGAATGACGCAAAATCGAATTTTCACCTTGGTCCAGATCCTGTATATGCTGCTGAACCAGAAGATTATCGCTATCTTCGGGAGTCAAACACGAATACTCAAGATTGGCAAGCTGGAGGGAGTGGAACTCGCTATCAACAGATAATGGACGGCCCGCAGGCAGGACAGTTGTTTATGCAAAAATTCTATGAGGTGAGATATCCTACTATGAGATCAAGCGAGACAGCATCAAGAGGTCAATCTCATGGTGGAGCCAAAACAACAACGACGGAGCAATATGAGGAACATACTATCACCAACGGTGAAGCCTTCTCCAGTGGCGAATCCTGGGGCACGGCCACTGCCATGAATTCTGCTTACGCCGCCGAGTTATGGTTCACCTATGCAATCAGCAACACTGGCACTGAGTATGCCCGCGAGATTGCCGATCTGGCCTTTAACATCTACATCGGTGATGACCCTAATCCAGCCTATACCTACTTCGTCGCTCCTGACCTTGGCGGCGATGGTAAGTTTCATAACTTTATGCCTGGCGAAGAGCACACCTATACCTCTCGCCGTATCCCACTCACTCTAAACCAGATGGCAGCCATCGACCTGGGTGGGCCGGTGCGTATCGTCGTGGAAGACTTCACTTATGGCATTGACGAACTCTTCTACGAGGATGCCGTCAATGCCAGTGTGCTCATTGCACTCGAAGATGGTATGGATGACGGCAACGAGGTCATTACTACCTACCTCATCCCCACCTGGGATGAAGAAATGGTGATGGACGTGCTGGCACGTTATTTCCCACATACGCTGGATGCCTACGGGAATCTTACCGCTCTTTGGACACCCGAGTATCGCACGGATACACCAGTGTGGTGCAACGAACCCCGCGTCGTCGGCAGCGGTTCTCAGCGCACGCTTTGGTGTAAAAAAGCCCTGTCTACCGCCGATTGGTGGAACATCTATACTAACGGCATGGGTGACGGTAGCGAGGGCTTCCAGGATACGCTGGCGTCGCCGGGCTCGGTGGCGCTGTTCCGCTTTAATAAGGATTCCGATCTGGATGGTTATAGCGACCGCTCTGAACTGCGTCTGGGGACGAATCCCAATAATGCTGCATCCTATCCCCGCCCAGAATTGCTGGCGGGCATTCATAGTATTCGCGCGGGCGCCTATGTAACGGCGACGCTATCGCTGCTTAACACGGGACTCTATGATGCTTATGGGGTTGAAGCGATTATGATTGCCGCCGACGATACCATTAGCGTCACCAATAACACCGTAGGCGGATCAGGACGGGTACGTTCGCAGCGTCAGGTCGTAGTTGGCAGTCGTATTCTACTTCAGACACCTCTGCCGACCGGCTGGGCACAGTCTGGTCATGCACAACCGACAGTCGGTGGCTACTACACTGGTGCAGTAGATCGTACCTACACTTTTACCGTACAGTGTAGTGACCCTGGCAGCTGCAACGTAGGCACAGGGACTTGGATGCTGGCCTGGACCGACGGCGGAGGAGCCAGCGGGGCGCTTAGTTTTGGCGCGGGGTACGCTTCTCCCACCCTGCTGAATGTAGGCACTTACGGCGTCAAATTGGCTCTGTTGTCGGGCCAGGTATTTAACGGCGAATCTTTCACCGTCGAGGCTTATGCGCCGCGCGATACTTTCCAATATACCATTAATACTGAACCCTTCACACCGCCGGTTGTGGTGGTCTCGTATAACGATCCACAGGGTAATCGCCGGTTCATCGTTCCTCCAGCGGCTATGGCTTTGAGCACCCCCACCATCAACCTGGCAACCTTCACTGGGCAAATGCTTCAGGATCCGGGTGTGGAAATCGTAACAACGGAAGTCTTCACGCCAGGACTCAATACCACTAACCTCGTCGTGAACAATCCCACAGGCGTGCCTCTGAGCAATGCCCATCTATTCCTGGAGTTCATCAATATCAGCGGAACAGTCGCCAGTGAAGTGCCGATGACGGTAACGCTACCTGCTGGACCTTCGGTCGTACCCGTGACTTGGGATGCGGGAACCTTCTCTCCCACCTTCCAGACCGATGAGGACTACATCGTGATGGCCTTCTGGACGGACTGGCAAGGCAACATCCTGGATACCGCCGCTCGACCCTTGAGTAGCTTCCAAGTGGATCCCAAGCCAACCCTGGAGATGTCATCTGCCGCTACAACCTGGGACTTCGGCGAGGCCCCACAGGGAACAGTGCTCAAACGCACATTTGATCTGGCGAACACCGGCTATCTGAATTTGCTCTCCTACGTGAACGCGCCCGCCGGGATGACCCTCTCGAAACAGGGCAGCCGCAGCGTTGGGCCAGCAGATGTGACAACGTATGAGATCGCGTTGGAAACATCGACCCTACCCATTGGTCCTTATAGCGAAACCATCACCATCCGCAGTAGTGATCCGGCAATTCCAACACAGACGGTTTATATAGTGGGCGAGATTGTAACAGGCACACCCGATACACCTGTCGGTCAGTTACAACGCCGCCTTGATGTATCAGTCCCACTGGCATCGGGCACTCAGGGACAGTGGATCGAGTTCACCCACACACTGGGACCTGATCCTCAAACGTTACATCCCGTAAAGGTCTATAGCCAGGATTATGGCACACTCTGGGGTGTAGGAAAGTACGCTACCGTTTTTGGCACTGGCACGGCTTCCTATGATATGTTTGGCGATGGTCGAGATGGAACAATGCCTTCCAGTGGCAACCTGGACAATAACAATGGTTTTGGCGCAGGCATTGTTAATAGTGGGGGTCTAGGTTCGACTAGTATCAACGTTACCGACGCGTATGGTGTATGGCGTGTGAATCCGGGAGACGTGGTTTTGATACATCAAACGCAAGGCACTGGCTCAGGATGCTGGGAGTTGAATGAAGCTGTGTCAGATTTCAGTGAGGGTACAGCATCATACCAACTTGAGAAACCCTTGCAATGTAACTATGTATCCGGTGGTAGTAATCGTGCTCAAATACTTCGAGTGCCTCAGTATTCGTCCTGTAATGTAGCTGGTACAGTAACACCTCTAATGGCATGGAATGGGAGTGTGGGGGGGATATTCGCTGTCCTTTGTAGTGGAGCACTGACAATTTCTGGCCATGTCAGTGTTGATGGTGGAGCTGGAAGTACTGCTGATGGTAGCTGCGTCGAATCGGGGGGAGCTGGGGTAGGAAATGGGTTTAGAGGGGGAGTAGGTTTCAGAAGCCACGGAACTAATACTGGGTGTAATGGTTGGGGAGAAACTATACACGCAGCCCAACAGGGTGAGAGCATTCCTGGCATTGGTGTTTACTCTCAATATGCCAATGGGACAGGTGGTGGTGGTGGACCATCGGACCCTGGTTTCGCTTCCGGAAGCGGTGGTGGTGGTGGTTATGGTTCACAAGGTACAAGCGGAGGTGGCAGTGATGGTGCCTCTACAGGTGGATACGGCGGAGGGGTGTCTGGTGATACCACTCTGTCACAGATGCTCATGGGTGGTGGTGGTGGTGGTGGAATGAAAGCTTATTCCTATAATGTGGGAGGAGGAGGATCAGGAGCAGGTATTGCATACATTGCTGCTAGACAGATCGTTTTGACCGGTCAAATCACCGCTAATGGTGGGAACGGTGGAAATGGTGCTCAACCGGGTGGTGGAGGTGCTGGTGGTTCGCTGCTAATCAGAGCAAGTAATGTTGAAATTGGAGTAAACAAGGTTATTGCTATCGGTGGAATAGGTGGTACTGGACAAAATATGGGAGGAAATGGCGGTGTAGGCCGAATCCGAATTGAATATTGTGATTCGGTGTCAGGCACGACCAACCCAGCAGCCAGCGCACAGAAACTAAATTGCTACATCGCCGAGCAAGTTGCGACCTCACCATACACCACTGGACGCCTGAACCTTCCGGAAACTTTCACCGCTGCTCGCACCTATCAGGTGCAGTATGGCAGACGGCACGTCTTCAACGGTGCAGGAGAGCAGGCTTCCGTCTTACGTGTGCCTGCAGGAGCTTTCACTAATGTGCAAATCAATGCTCTTGTCAGCGAGGTTGGGACCGGAACCCGCACGTTCCGACTGGACATCGGCAATGACGGCTCCTGGGATTGGGAGTGGAACGGCAATGTCGCTAATGCAATCACGCTCAATAGTCCCGATCTTTCTGCTGCCTTCAGCCGCTATTGGGCTACTCCTGGTGCGCTGACTTCAGGCACGATGGATGTGCCGGTACGGGTCTACCTAAGTCAAGCTGGCCAAGTATTGTTGACCAATCTGCGGGTTACGCCCACGGGCAGCAAAGTGCGCTACGTGCAATTATCCGCACAAGACTATGCCACTGTCACGCTCAATCTCAGCATGGGAACAAGTGGTTCTGGACCACTCACTGTGGCTGCCGATGTAGGCGACGATGGGATAGTAGATTGGGTTCACACAGCAACCGACGTCACCTTGCCGGTGGCCCTTTCCACATACAACCTAGCGACGGAATTTAACACTTATCTTGCCGGGTATACGGGAGAAATTGCTGTACCGATACGGTTCTACACGACGCCGTTCATTACTCTGAACCTCAAAGACTTCACTGCTACAGCATCAACACGGCCAGATGTTACCCTCACGCCCATTGACATCGTGTTCGGCGCAACCGCACCTGCAGAAGGTGACAGAGTCCCCATCACGGTAACATTGCACAATAATGGCGCATTGATAGCAACTGGTCATACAGTCGCCTTCTACGCCACAACGCCTGAATGGGGCGAGTGGTACATCGGCAGCGCCTTTGTACCTACAATTGCGCCAGGCGGTACAGCGCAGGCAAGCATCGGCTGGTATACTCTCGGTTTTACCGGCACAACGACGGTTCGTGCTGTGGTAGATCCTTATAATCGCTTAGCAGAGATCAATGAAGACAATAATCAGGCTATTGCTAACGTAACTATCCTGACCCGACCCGATCTCGTGGCTTCCTTCGCCAATTTCTCTAACCCAGAACCAGTGGTTGGGGAAACTGTTAGCGTGTCGCTGCTCGTAGAAAATCTTGGTCAGACCGCTGCTGGCTCATTTACAGTGGCACTCTATGATGGAAACCCTGATGGCGAAGGCGTCCTACTGCAATCTGTTAGTCTGGCCGTGCCTGGTGGGGGTGAGAGTACAGCAACGCTTGCATGGACACCAACCTCGCCCGGTCTTTACCGGCTCTTTACGTTAACAGACAAAGAGCGTGTGGTTAATGAGGCTGATAGGGGCAACAATTTGAGCTGGCGTGACGTTTATGTGGGATTTGCCGGACCGTTATTGTTGGACAGTGGCGGTGCGACTGATCCAGTATATTCCACAGAAACAGGTTATGGTGTGCTGGACGAAAATCCGCTGGATTTCATAGGAACCTGCGGTCCAACGTCTTACGAAAGCTATCGGCTCGATTATGCCGGGCGAGTCGTTTATCTTTTTAATCACCTGCTGCCAGGCCATTTCTACCATCTGGATGTTACCCTATATGAGTGTGACGGTGCCAGTCGGCAACAGACCATTCGTGTTAACGGCCATATCGTGGCTGGCCCCATTGATCTCGGTGATGGACAGGCACACCGGCTTTCACTACTACTTGATCCCGCGCTCTATACAGGGTATACGATCAGGGTTGAGATTGAGGCCGAAGGAGTCGATGGTGCATTAGTTAATGAAGTAAACCTTTACGATGTAGATTATCGTTATGCTGACGCTGGCGGCGGACTTGATCCTCAATATCCAGGCGGGGTATTGGCAAATCTAGGACGACCATATGGCTGGCTCGATGGAGTGGCGAACACAGCCTGGGGCACATTGCCGTACAGCAGCGTCCGTGTGGACCCGACTGGCAACCTACTACGCTATCGCTTTGACGGGCTGCAACCAGAGAAACGCTACAACGTTCACCTCGCCTTCTGGCAGCCTTCCGGCGCGGCGCGGATTCAGCGAGTGCAATTGGATGGCCTGGACACCGGCCTGACCGTCAACACAGGCGATTATCAAGTGTATCGAGAAACCGTTGCGGTTCCACCTACAGCTTATGCGGATGACGGCAGTGTGGTGGTCGGTGTACTGCGCATCAATGCCGCCAGCGGCGCAATTATCAACGAGATCGCGCTAGAGGAAGAGACGATCCCGCGCGCCAGTTGGTGCGCTGTACAACAGACGCCCTACTTCACCGACGCTTATGGAGATGTCGCCATCCTGGGTCAGAATGCGCCGGCCGGCACAGTCATCGAGGCGCGTAATCCACGCGGCGAAACGGTGGGTTGCTTTGTGGTCAGCGCTGCCGGACAATACGGCTTTATGCGTATCTACGGGGAAGACATCACTGCCACCCCGCCCATCCCTGGAATGCGCGCGGGCGAGTTGGTCATATTCCGCGTCAACGGCGCGCCGGCGGTAGCGACGCCGCTCCTCTACTGGCAGGCAGATTACAGCACGCACAAAGTGGACCTCAATGCGGGCAGCATCGAAGGACAACTCGTCCTGATGAACCCCGGATGGAATTTGATCTCGTTCCGGCTCGATCCACCAGTCCCCACAGTGCGGCAAGTGCTTGATTCGGTCGATGGGCGTTACGATCGCGTGTTGGGCGAGACCGGCGCATATGCGCCGTCGATACCTGACGTGTACAACACGTTGAAAGAGCTACACCCCGGTCTGGGTTACTATGTGCGTGTCACCGGAACGACCGCGGCCACCGCCTTAATCGAAGGTCTAACCATGCCGGTTACCACGCCAATCTCACTGCACCCCGGCTGGAACTGGATCGGCTACTTACCTGAAGTCACGCTCCCCATCAGTCAGGCATTGCAATCCATCGATGGGCAATACCAGCGCGTGTTGAGCCTGGACAAGACCTTTGATCCCACATTACCCGGTTACAGCACGCTGCGCTTCATGGAACCAGAGAAGGGGTATCTGATCTACGCCAATCAGGCAATCACGTTGGTCTATCCAACAGAGAGCGTCATGCTCAATGTCGAAACGCAAAGTAAGAGTGATATGGCCTGTGTTGGTGTATCCCCGACGCCGCAATTTACACTGGTGTATGGGGAACTCCTCATCAATGAAAAACCGGCGCCGGTCGGTAGCCGTGTGGAAGTGTTGACGCCGCGCGGCGACATCGCAGGGTGCTTTGTACTTGAGTCACCAGGGGGTGTTGGCCTAATGCACGTGTACGGCGCAGACGATACCGCTTCGCCGCCCATCAATGGCTTCCGTGAGGGAGAGACATTAGTATTCCGCGTGAACGGTATTCCTGTAGTGACCGCCCCATTGATGTGGCGTGATGATTGGTCCCCCCATCCTGTCTCGTTGGAGGCTGACCATATACACATCTACCTGCCGCTGGTGATCCGCGAGCGGTAGCCGGGGGATAGATATGAAACAACACAAAAGTTGGTTTCTGAGTATGTTGGTGCTGACTTTGTTGTTGGGATTGCCAGGACAATCAGTCGTGGCAATCCCTTTACCCTCACAAGGGAAAAGCAGCACGTCGAACGTTTGCCCACCTGTGCAGAATACGCCCTTTTTCACCATTGCCTACGGTACAGTCACGCTGGACGAACAAGACGCGCCTATCGGGACTACCGTAGAGGCTCGCAGTCCACGGGGAGACATAACCGGATGCTTCGAAGTGACCACCGGTGGAAATTACGGTATGATGTATATCTACGGAGAAGATACGACGGTCACACCGTCCATTCCAGGTATGCGCGCTGGGGAAACAGTGTCATTTTTCGTGGATGGTTCATCGGCTATAGCGACTCCCACACTCACCTGGGCCGACGACAAAAGTTGGCATCAAGTGAACCTGGTGGCTGTGAGTGTAGCCACGGCCGATTTTAGTGGGACGCCACGGCAAGGCGTGGCCCCATTGGCAGCGAGCTTTACCAACCTATCCACCGGCGATTTCACCACTTGCGCCTGGACCTTCGGCGATGGAGGCACAAGCGCCAGTTGTGGCAATCCTAGCCACACATACACAACCCCCGGCATTTACAATGTCTCACTCACGGTAAGTGGAACACTGGGCAGTAACATAGAGACCAAAACGGGATATATCACCGTCTACACGCCGGTCAGCGCGCAGTTCAGTGCAACGCCGACCTCGGGTGAAGCGCCATTGACAGTAACGTTCTCCAACACTTCAACAGGTGATTACACCGATTGCACATGGGATTTTGGCGATGATACCACAAGCAGCGTTTGTGCTCCAACGGCGCACACATACAATAATCCCGGTGTTTACGACGTTTCTCTCGCCGTAAGTGGCCCCGGAGGAAGTGCTGATGAAACCCAAACGGGCTACATAACCGTGCATGCGCCTCCTGCCGCTGATTTCGGTGCTATGCCGACGGTCGGTGTAGCACCGTTGTTGGTAACATTCACCAATCTATCCACCGGAGATTTCAGTAGTAGTCTGTGGAGCTTCGGTGATGGAATCACCAGCACAGCACAGCATCCGACGCACACCTATGCTACAACGGGTGTTTACACTGTCTCGCTATCCATTCAAGGCACAACCGGTGTGTATACAAGAACACGAGTAAATTTCATCGCCGTGAAGGAAGAGCACGAAGTTTTTCTACCGTTAGTGATTCGGAGAAATTAAGCTGTGCAACCTGATTTCCAGGAAAGCTACCGTTTGACGGAACAGTGACAGGACGGGATGAACAGCGCCGGTACAGTTGTGAGGTTAGTTAATATGAAACTTATACGGTTCTCGACCATTCTGCAGCGCTTTGCTACCGGGTAGGTGACGCTGATGACAACCGTCGTCTTCATCCTCTTTACGGCGCTTGTCTTGCCCCGTCAGGCGGCTGAAGCAGAATCTATCTCCAGTGGCGCTGGTTCACCGGATACATCATTCTGGTATACGCCGGACGACCTCTACCGAATGGTCGAAGCCTACGGCCCGGCAGGACGGCAAGCCTATCTGTGGGCGCGCTGGACTTTCGATCTGGTTTGGCCACTGGTGTATACCGCTTTCTTGAGTCTGACAATCAGCTGGGTATACCGGCGGGCGTTCGCTAGGGAAACCATTGGCAGTTAGCGAACCTGGTTCCAGTCGCCGGTATACTGCTGGATTACCTGGAAAACAGCGCCACCTCGCTGGTGATGGCGCGCTATCCGGCGCTCACACCGGGGATTGCACATCTCGCACCACTGTTCACGCTGACCAAATAGGTGTTCGTCAATGGAAGTTTTATGTTACTGCTGATTGGTGTCATCGCTGTGCTATGGCGTAGACACGCAAAAGCATCGTCGCGCAGCCAAAACGAGAGCACAAACCCCCCTTGATTTTACCCCCTCCTGTATGGTATAATAATAGTAAGAATCGTTCCTTACCAGTTCCATAACCTGCCCATCCTGACCTGCCCGCGCCTGTCGCGAGTACGCTGTCCTTGCTGAACACCACCGGCCCTTGTACCGGACCCTGACTCTACCCTGAAAGCCCCACCGGGGCATCTGACGTTTTTCACGCCTGACAGACTCTCGTTCGTTCGTCGAACGGCCCTGTCCACGTTAGATGCTTACCCGCGTGGGGCTTTTTGCGTTCCAATGCCACCCTGAGTCCGTGGTCACGGCATCGGCCTTGCAGCGCAAGGCTTGTGCCGAGGCTCCGGCCTCACATCCGGCCCTGTCTGTACCAGATGGGGCGTAATGGGCAGAACCTTAACAACCTCAATACCTTATTCTGAAATGCGAAAGGCAGAGCCGTGGGCAGCGCCCGGACGACAAACCCGGTGCGTCTCCTACGGCTGCCAATACGTAATCCTGAACTGTGACAACGTTCAACGTTGCCACGTGTAAATGCGATTTCTCTGCCCATCTTTGCTTTGGCCTCTCCTGCACCCCGGCCCATCGACAGTCGGTGCGCGGGAGACGCACTGATTGATACCCTTGTTCTACGCCGCACCACCCCAACGCCGGCTTCGCCTTCACAGTACAGCCGGGCGATGGGGCATCCGGCTGACCAAATGTTTCATCGTTGTCCTTCACACGGGAGGCGCATTGTTCTCCCGTCGTGGAGAACTGTGCGCCTCTCACTTATGATTCAATCTGCAATCCAAAATCAACACTCAAAAATCCAAATGGGAGGTATGTAGCAATGGCTTGGCAAGATCGTAACGACTCGCAGATTCTGCAAGAGGAAATGGTGTGCGAATACCCGTTCATCCAGTACGTGAATGACGGGAGCACGTTGGACCCCCGTGAAACAACCGGGGGCTTTGCGATGAGCGCGGAGCAGGCCGAACTGCTCAAGGCCACGCCCAACGGCGCGGTCGAACACACGCTCATCTTCAGTACCGGCGAAAGCGAAGCGGTGTTCTTCACCGACTGGCTGCGCTTTGTACCGCTGGCAACACGCTTTACCTGGGTCAAGGACGGCAACCGGCTCGGCAGCTTCGTGGACGGGGCGCGCGGGAAACTGCAAGCCCTGGGCTACGTGGAAACCGAAAACGGGTACGCCGGCCCGGTGATGCTGACCGTCAAAGGAATGGCATCGAAAGACCTGGCGCAGGCGTTGCGTGAACACCGGCAAACGGTGCGCAAGGCGACGCAAGGCAAAGCGCCAAGCGTGTTCTTCTCTGTGTTGCTGCACGCTGCGGAACCGGAAATGCGCGGCACCAAGCAGAAGAGCCGCGCCACCCCCATTGCGCGCTCCAACGAGTTCGACCCAGACGTAGACTACGTCGGAGACGAACTGGCCGACATCATCGAGGCCGAGTGGGAGACGTACAAACAATGGGCGGCGGCCTGGGAGAACAACCCCGGTCCCAACGGTGACGGTGAACTGGCTGACGGCGATGTTCCGGTCGAGGAAGAAGGTTACGCGCCTGACGCCCCGACGAAGGCTGGCAAGGTGGACGCTGCTCCGGTCACGGAGAGCACCAAGCGGTTGCTCACGGCGTTGATGCGCGGCAAAGGCTTCGCGCCGGACGCCATCGACAGCACGCTGGACGGCATCACCGCCGACGCCGCGCAGGCCTTGCTGGCCGAACTGAAACGCCAGGGGTAAGCGATGAAGACGCAGCTAAACAGCGTTACGCAGATACACCGCGTCTATCGGCGCCACCCGGCACAGCACAGCCCGGCACGTCCGGCGCAGGAACCCCGCGAATCGGAGAACCTGCATTGGCGACCGGCGCAGCAAGTCGCGCCAACTCGGACTGTACCGCGTCAGGCGGAGGACTTGCACTGGCGGCCACAACGCCAGCCAGCGCGCACGCCGACGCCGCGCCGCTCTCGCTCCACACCACGGCGCAAGCCGCAGGGACGGGCCAGGTGGGGGCGTCTGCTGCTCTTGTTGGCGTTGATCGTGCCTGGTTTGACGTGGCTGTATGTCCAAGCGCCGCGCCTGTTGCCCTTCACGGCCCGTCACGGTGCGCACCCTGGCTTGCTCTTGCTGGCCGTGGTCGCTCTGGTGGTAGCCGGTGGACTGAAACAGGTGGTCTGGTTCAAGACCATGCAGCGCGTCGCGCCCCCGTTGTCTGAGGACTAAGTTTCTGCCTCAATCCGCGAAAGCGCCTGTGGAATCCCCCCAGGCGCTTTTCTCCATTCCTGCCCTGTCGAGGAGGCCGCTGCGCCTCCCTGACAGGAGACGCCGGCCCCCTCGTCATCTACGAGGAGGTCTATATGAGTATCACCCCTGTCTTGAAGCTGCCTGCAATGGCAGCACCCGTGTACTCCGTGGTCTTCACCCCGGAACAGCAACAGCGCCGCGCCAGGCTGATCCAACAGACCTGTACCGCGTTGCGCGCCGATCCCACGGTGACATACCTACGGAGCACAATGACCCCCACACCGCCGCGCGCGGCGTGGCTGGATTTCACCTTGACCGATGACCTGACGCCCTATTGCCTGACGTTTCCCAACACTGCGCCCACCGTCACCCTGTGGATGCCGGGGCGCTTCGCCGCGTGGGAGACGCTGGCAAGTTGGGTGCTGGCCGAGTTTGCGAACGGCGCAGACCTGTGGCAGGCCGTGAAAGCCACCCTGGATGCGCCGGAACTAGATGTACTCCGCCGTTGGCTGGAGGAAGAACCCTGGTTCGACGCCGGAGGTGTGTCGTGAACGTCACACTGGCTCGCGAACTCCAACAACGGTTGGGCTACCACTTTGCCAACCCTGACCTACTGCGCCTGGCCTTGACCCACAGTTCCACCGGCGCGCCGAACTACGAGCGCCTGGAACACCTGGGCGACGCGGTGCTGGAACTGGCGGTGACCGACTGGCTCTACCGCGACTTCCCGCACTTCGGCCCGGGCCAGATGAGCATCTTACGCGCCGAGTTGGTGCGCGCTGAAAGCCTGGCGCGCTTCGCCCGGCAACTGGAACTGCCCTGGGCCGTGCGCCTGAGTCAACGCGCCGACATTCGCGGCCTGCGCCAACGCACCTCAGTGCTCAGCGACGTCTTCGAGGCGGTGCTGGGCGCAGTGTTTGTGGACACTGCGCTTGACAACGGCCACGCCGATCTGACGACGGTGCAGACCGTGCTGCGTCCGTTGGTGACGCCGCTGGCCGACACGGTGATCCACCGCAGCCCCGGCTTCTACCGCATCCCAACGACAGGACTCACGCTGCACCCTAGCCTGCCCTGACCCCGCACCCCGCGAGGAACAGGCAACTTGTAACTTTCAACTTGAAACTTTCAACTCATAACTCGCAACCCAAGGAGGTAACTCGTATGAACCCATTGTTGTCATCCGCGTTGGCTTACACCCGAGCGGGCTTATCTGTGATTCCCTGTAATCGGCGGCGCAAGCAACCGCGCCTGAAACGGTGGAAGCCGTACCAGGATCGTCCACCCACGCCTTTCGAGGTGTGGCGCTGGTTCGGTCCCTGGACGCAGGCCGATGCCCTCGCCGTGGTCACCGGCAGCGTCAGCGGCGATCTGGAAGTGATCGACTTCGACGTGCCCGCGTTGTTCGCGCAATGGGCGACGGCGCTCACGCAGTACGACGCGGCGTTGCTCGCGCGGCTACCTCTGGTGCAGACGCAGCGCGGCGGCTACCACGTGTACTATCGTTGTGACGCGGCGATCAGCGGCAACCAGAAATTGGCGGTCGATCCGGCCAAGCCGAGCGGCAAGTTTACGCTCATCGAAACGCGCGGCGCGGGCGGCTATGTGCTGGCCCCGCCGAGCGCGGGCTACACTGTGCTGCAAGGCGACTTGACGGCGATCCCGTTTCTGAGCTGCGAAGAACGCGCCGCGTTGCTCGATGCCGCGCGGCAGTTCTCTCGCGTGCCATTGGTCAGCACCCCGCGCACGGCGATGACGCCCTGGCGCTATTCCACGAATGCCCACCGCCCCGGCGACGACTACAATCGGCGCGGGGACGTGGTAGGCGTGCTGGAACGCCACGGCTGGCGCTGTGTGCGCCACGTCCACGAAGCATCCTACTGGCGGCGACCAGGCAAGCGGCTCGGTCACTCCGCGACGTACAACTACCGTGACTCGCGCTGCTTCTACGTCTTCACCAGCAATGCTCCGCCGTTCGACCCCGCGCGGGCCTACAGTCCCTTCGCCGTGTTTGCACTGCTGGAACACGGAGGAGACTACCACGCGGCAGCTTCGACGCTACGGCAGTTGGGATATGGGAATAGCGGTTAGCTATCAGCCGTCAGCGGTCAGCCAGAGGCGCACAGCGCCGGAAAAGCTGATCGCTGAAAGCTGAAGGCTGAACGCTTACGAAAACAAGGAGGATTCGATGGATCTGCAAATGGGCACACTCGTGTGCCGGAAATGTCAACGACCTGTATTAGTCGTCACCCATTACATCAACGGGCGCAGCATCATCACTCTGTCCGATCCGGCGCAACCCGGGTTCGACACGATGGGTGTGCGCTGTCCGCATTGTGGGTGGTACTATCGCCCCCGCGCGCGCCAACGGCTGGCCGATATGGCACAGTCCGCGTGCTTGACCCCCTTGAGTGCGTCGCACTGAAAGGAACACTGAAATGAACCTGAAACCCTATGTAAGCCTCGTCTATGTCGAAACCTTGCACGACTTTGCCCGCGAAGTGTCGCCGGAACGTCCGGTGCGGCTGCTGTTGTCACACCAGACGCAAGGGCAGAGTCCCTTGTGCATCCGCGTCTACACGCTGACGTTAGCCGGCTTCAACGCCTACAACGAACTGGTCGTCCTGGCCGACAGCGTGCGGATTGACCTCGACCCGCAGGGGCAACAGCCCTGGACGGCGGCGGGGGAGTCCATTGCCGACCAGGTGGCGACCTGGCGCGCCCTGGTGCGCGAGCACTTGGAAGCGCACGGCTACACCGTGTGGCCGACGATGTACGCGCTCCCCAAGGACTACACCGTCTTGCGGGGCACGTTCGAGTGTACGCACTGGCGCAAGACCGGGGACACCTGGTCTGTCGAAGCGGCCACGTCGGAAGCGGAGGCAGCGATATGCCCTACCGCTTGACCTACAACGACCGCCTGTACATCCAATGTGACGTCTGTGGAAGAGTGTATCCGCAGCTCTTTGCCGACGACTTCGCCACACCCTTGCCATCTGGCTGGGGCGGCGGGCCGTCGCACGTGCGCTGTCCGCGCTGTGAAGCGACGTGGCCGCACTACGATGTGTACGGTTACGGTTGGAAATCGGGCACGCCCGTGCCGGTCATCGATCACTGGACCGGCGCGCGGTTGGGGCCGGTATTCCCCGGTGAACCGCCGGAGCACTACCCGCTGGGCTACTTCCGTAGCTTCGGCGCGGCCCAAGTGCCGTACTTCTCACGCAAAGCGAAGGCGCACCTGTTGGGCCACTGGATCACCAACGCCGAGCGGGTGTTGCCGACCCTGAGCCGCCTCGACCGGCCCGCGCAAGAACGCCGTATCGCCCGCTGGCGAGCGGAGTTCGACGCGCTGCTGGCCGAGATCGCGGCGGACACACGCCCTTGAACTGAATACTAAGCATCACCCTTGCAGGAGTTTCTGCCGCTCCTGTAACGGGAGCACGTGGGCAGAAACTCCTGCATATCTAAAACCAAGTCTATGCAGGAGGAACTGAAATGGGAACATTGCACACTTTGCCGTTACACGAACGCCCGGCGGCGCGTCTGAGCTACGTCGGCTCCGGTGGGGTCAGCCAGGTCGAACTCCTGGCGCTCCTCATCGGCGGCCCCGACCAACTCGACATCGCGCAAGCCGTGGTGCAACGCTTTGGGGACACGCTGCCGCAGGCGTTGACCGAAGAACTGCTCAGCATCCCCGGTATCGGGGCGGTGACGGCAGCACGGATTCGGGCGGCCCTGGAGCTAGGACGACGTTTTGCCCACGGGCAAGACAATGACCGGCGACAGATCAGCAGTCCGAGCGACGCTGCCGACATCCTGATGGCCCTCATCGGCCACGCCGAACAAGAGTGCTTTGCCGTGCTGTATCTGGACATCCGCAACCGCGTGCAGGATCAGGAGATTCTGTATCGCGGCACGCTCAACACCACGCACATCCGTCCCGCCGAAATCTTTCGCGGTGCGGTACGGCGCAATGCCGGCGCGGTGCTGGTAGGGCACAATCACCCGTCGGGCGACCCCCGGCCTTCCCCGGAAGACCGCGATATCACCCGTACCCTGATCCGGAGCGGGAAATTGGTGGAGATAGACGTAGTGGATCACGTGATCATCGGGCGTAACCGTTGGGTAAGCCTGCGCCAGACCGGTGGTGAACTCTGGGAAGCGCCAATGGAGACGCTGAAATGAGCGCCGTCATTGCTTCACCCAGCGATTGGCACACACGCCAGTTCACTACGGCGTCAAACGACGATGCGCTGGCGGCGGTGGAAGCCTGTCTGGATGATCTGGACGCTACCGAGACGCTGACCCCACCGGCCACTGTGCCTGCCCAATGGGAAGACCTGTTGGCTGGCCGGTTACGGCAGTGTCACTTACCGGTTGGTGTCTTGGAACGCCTCATTGCTGAGGCCGTGGCCGACACAATGTCGGCAATGGCAGCGACGTTGGAACGCCAGTTGCAACTCCGCATCCACCGCGAGCAACGGGCGCAATTGCAGACCTGTGACGATTACTGAGTAACACCTGATTAGCATTGTGTTTTCCCCGCAGGGAGACGTAGCCCTCCCTGCACACAAGGGAACTCCGGCGCTACGTCTCCCTTGCGGCAATCCCAAGACCCGCAAGGAGAGAAAATGTCTGTCATCACCCGTTTCCCCAAGTTATCCGCTGTTCTCTGGTGGCGCTTTCCCCGCCTGTCACGCTGGCAATGGTGGCAGTGGGGTAAACTCGCTGGCGCACTGTTGCCACTCTTGTGGCTGTTGACCGGTGTACATCACCCGTTGGCCTGGGCAGTGGCGCTGCACCTGTTCTGTGACTTCACGGCGCAGAGCAGTGCAACCGTGACTGGCAAGGTGCGTCACGAATGGCGCATCCTGGTCTACCACGGCTTCATCGCCGGGGGCTGGCCGGGGCTGCTCGTGGCCGGTCTGCCAGGTCTGTTAGTCGGGGCAGTGACGCACAGCCTCATCGATGCCGCCAACAAGTTCGGCTTCGATGATTGGCGCGGCCCCGTCCTCGATCAACTGAGTCACGTGCTGTTGATCCTGTTGTTACACTTCTCCGCGTATTGGTCTACTCCGTGAGTGCTGACATCGTTTGACGATTCCAGCACTCTGCGACTGTATGTCGCGCATCCGCAAGGGAAGCGGACGGGGATGCTGTGCATCCACCCTCCGCTTCCCCGGCCTTTTCCCTTGCATCTTTTCTCCTCCACAGGACCGCGCTGCGTGCGGCTCTGCTTTTCGCAGAATTCGTTTTTCCCCGGCAGGGAGGCACACCGTTTCCCCGCCTGGGGAACTGTGTGCCGCCTTGCCATCAAATCTATCTTGAGCAAGGAGGCTCGAAAATGCAACTGACCTGTTTGAACGAAACCTTGAGTGTTGGCCTGAGCCGGGTGGGACGCGCAACGTTCCCTCGTGCAACGGCACTGCCCGTTCTGGGCCACGTCTTGTTGGACGCCACGCCCGGCGCGCTGACCCTCGCGGCCAGTAACCTGGAATGGCACATCGTCCAGCGGATTCCCGCCGAGGTTGTCACCCCTGGGCGCGTCACCGTCCCCGCGGCGACCTTCGCCGAGTGGATCAAGATGCTGCCCGCCGGTCTGACCTCGGAACTGACGCTGGATGCCACGTCTCTCACGTTGTCCGTAGCCTGTGCGCCGGTCAAGGCCAGCTTTCGCGGCTTGAACGCGACGGAGTTCCCGCTTCTGCCGGAACCCGACGCCGACAGTGTGGAAGTCGAGGCTACGGCCTTGCGCGCAGCCCTGACGCGCGTGGCGTTCGCCGCCTCGGAGGACGCCGCACGTCCGGTGTTGATGGCCGTGCTGGCGCACTTTGCGGGGCAGACGCTCACGCTAGCCGCCGCCGATGGCTACCGGCTGTCCGAGGCGCACGTCCCGCTGGCTGCGCCGGTCGCCGCGCCCTTCGATGTGCTGATCCCCGCGCCGGTCTTGGCCGAGGTGCAACGGCTGCTGGGCCGCGAAGGGACGGTGACGCTCACTGTCACCGACCTGCGCGACCGCATCGCCCTGCACTTCGACGCAACTACTGTGGTCTCCCAAGTCGTGGCCGGGACCTACCCCAACTACAAGGCGGTGATTCCGACCAGTACGGCGACGGAGGCGACGCTGGAACGAGCGGCGGTGCTCCACGCCTGCCAGCGGGCGCGCATCTTTGCCCGCGACGTGGGTGGTATGGTGCACCTGCACCTCGACGACGTCGGTCTGGCGGTGACGGCAGAGTCCACGATGGGCGGCGAGGGCAGCACGGTCGTCCCGCTGGTGAACCAGCAGGGGCCGGCGCTGGACATCGCTTTCCAGGTGGACTTCCTGATCCAGGCGTTGGCGGCGTTGGACACCTCACTGGTCGGCCTGCGCTTCAACAGCGCGCGTCAACCGGGCGTCATTGGCTTGACCAATGCCGACACCTTCGTCCACGCTGTGATGCCGATGGAGGCAGGTAGGTAGACAGTGCGCGAAGGATTCGCGCGACAGTAGACGGTAGACAGGGGGGAGAATTCTCCCCGTCTACTGTTGGCTGATTATTGGCTACCTGCTGACAAAGTAACAGAAAACCCTAGCAAATCATTGTGCAATATCAATCTGGAGACGGAAGACAACCGACTACCGACAGGGCAACACCCCTTCTCCCCTTTCTCAGCCCCGTCTACTGTCGCGCGAATCCTTCGCGCTCTGTCTACCGTCTACCCCCGCAAAAAAGGAGCTATTCCAATGAACCCGATCCTGACCTTTCAAGAAGATGTAAACCCGTTGTTGACGGAGTTGGGCAGCTACATCGCTCAACACCCGGATGCGACACTGCTGTGTCCTGTCGCGCGTCCGCTGCCCGGCCTGCCAATGATCCCGGAGAACGCCGAATCTCTCTACCGCAACTACCGGCACTATCTCCAAACCCCGTGGGGCCTGGCAACGTACACCGACATCCGCTATCACCAGTATCCGCAGCTTAGCTATGCTGGCCTCTACACCCTGGTCGAGCCAAAGCCGGACGTCGTGTGTCCCCGGCCTACCGTGCCCGAACCGGCGCTGGCCGTCGTCCAACCGTTGAACGGCTTAGCGGCGGTCTACGCTGGCGACGGCTTGACAGCGGAAGTGCTGGCGACGACGCCGGTGTGGGAAGGCAAGCTCACGCTGCCCGACCACTGGCACGAACTCGATGTGCTGGCACTGGTGCGCCGGGAACTAGCCCAAGCGGGCGCGCCCTGGTATCCGGGGGCGCTGTACGCCGAGCGCGTGCCTTACCCCTGGTTGACACCGGAAGGTTTGCCCGCACAGACGGCCTACATTGCCAACGGCGAAGTACGTTTGCCCGTCAGTGGCTACGTCATCGAGCCGGACAGCAAGGAGGTGGTGTACCTGAGTCTGGTGGGGCACAAGACCGCCGCGCGGAGCATCTGGGGATCGCTGAACACGATGCACCAGCGCAAGTTGACGTTGGACGCACCGGGGTTGCATACCACGGTGATTTCATCGCACAACTACGCCACCTACACGGCTTCCGTGGACGCCGACACCGGCCTGCTGCGGATGCAGATCGTGGATCGCCGCGCGCTGGCCGCCGACGTGGAAGACCGGGCCTACCTGGTCGTCCCACGCGGTCTGGACGCGGCAGCTACCGATTCAGCTTTCGCCGTGCGCCTGGGTGCAGTGTTGCCCATCGGTGTGCCGGCGCAGTGGGGCAGCCAGTTGCGCGAGGTCGGCGATGACCTGGGCCTGGTGCGCCCGTGCTTGTGCGGTGGCGACGTGGGGACAGCCTACGCACTCACCGCCGATGAACAATGGCTGGACTTGGTCGCGGGCTTGTTGCGCGACGATCCGGCCTTCGTGGTTCCTGAGACGTTGTAAAGCGTGTAAGACGTAAAGCGTAACCTTGCGCCTGACGTCTTGCGAACCGGGGGATGCACCGTGCATTCCCCCGGTGGGAATGTGCAGTGCGTCCTCCATTGATCATCAAATCAGCAAATCTGTAAATCACCCAATCATCAAATCGAAACCAATGGAGGTACACGAAATGGCTCGTTTGATCAATGCAGAAGTGTTGGGGTTCTTCGCAACCCCACCGAGTGTCACCGCGCTCATCGCGGAATGGCTACAAGCCCCGCAGTGGGATAAAATGTGGCGGCTCCTCGATCCCTGCTGTGGCGAGGGCGTCGCGGCTGCGCAACTGGTGACCACCCTCGGCGGCCCGGTTCACACCTGGGGCGTCGAACTGAGTCCCAAACGCGCCGAACGCGCTGCCACGGTGCTGGACAAGGTGCTCAACACCGCCTGGCAAGCCACGCGGGTGAGCAAGGAGTCCGTGTCGTTGCTTTGGTTGAACCCCCCGTATGACACCGATTTGGACGGCGACAGCAAGCGCCTGGAAATCGAATTCCTGCGCACGGCGCTGCCCACGTTGGTCCACGGCGGGGTCCTGGTCTACATCGTGCCCCAACACCTGTTGGGCTACCGTGACGTGGCCCGGCTATTGTCCGGCCACTTTGAGAACATCAGTGTGCGCCGTTTTCCTGACGGCGAGTACGAACGCTTCAAGCAAGTCGTGGTGCTGGCGCGGCGCAAGCCCTACAGCACCCCGACCGACGAGAACATCGCCATCTTGCGCGCGTTACGAGACGCCGATCTGCCGCCGTTGGGCGCACCGCCCGAACGCTGGCAGCGCGAGTTACCGGCTGCGCCGCTGAAAGCCAAGTGTGTGCGCGTCGATCTCAGTGACCGCGAGCAGGTGGCCCTGGCCTACGCTCTGGACTGGCCGGAGGTATTGCGGCAAGCCCTGCAACCGCAAGGGCAGATGCCGTTCTGTCCTCCCATTCCACTCAAGAAGGGCCACGTGGCGATGCTGATGGCCTCTGGTCTGATGGGCAGCTTGCTCATCCGCAAGGACGGGCAACGGTTGCTGGTCAAGGGCCGCGTGCGCAAGGTGCAGGACGTGTCCACCGAAGAGACGGAGAAAGGCGACGTGATCACCATCCGCCGCGACCGCTTCACCACCACGGTGGGTGTCGTGTCTGACGCTGGCGTACAAGTGCTGGACGACGTGGCCGGGTTGACTGCCTTTATGGAAGACTACGGCGAGGAAATCGCCGCCGAAATCCTGAAGCATCCCCCGCGCTACGACCTGAAGCCCACGGCCTCAGAGTGGCAGCACTTGTCCACGCTGGGCAAGAACCGCGCGGCGTTGCCAGGCCAGGCCGAAGCCGGGCTGTTGCCGGTGCAGAAGCACGTGACTATCGCGCTGACACGCACATTAAAAGTGCGAAGACACGCGCTTCTGCAAGGAGAAATGGGGGCGGGGAAGACGACCATCGGGTTGGCGACCATCGACGCGCTCAACGCCTACCCCGCGCTGGTCGTCGGTCCACCGCACCTGGTGGAGAAATGGCTGCGCGAGGCCGCCGAGGTCATCCCTGGCGTGCAAGTGCGTGAGCTGCGCAAGGTGGGCCGCAATGGCAACCCCCACGACATCAATGATGCACGCGAGTTTGTCGAAGACTGGCAGGCCGGGCGCTTGGGCGACAAAGCCATCGCCGTCATCTCCGAGACCAGCGCCAAGCTGGGTTCGGGCTGGCGCGGGGCCACCGCCCCGCGCTACCGGCTACTGCGTCCCAAGCCGCACCGCGATGAGCAGGAGCCAGACCCGGCGCTTGTGCAACGGGAACGCTTCCGCAAAGCGGTGCAGGTGTACAAGGAAGCCCGCAAGGTGCTCCTGGAACTCCGTGACGGTGACGATGCCACCGCCCTGGCGCAGCAACGCGCTATGGTGGAGCGGCTACGGAAAGCGGCGTTGCAAGTCTCCACGCCCATCCCGGTGTGTCCCGACTGCGGGCAACTGCAGGTCGGGCGCAATGGCTGGCTGTTGTCGCCCAAGCTGTTCGACAAACAGCCGCAGCACTGCGACCGGCCGCACGTGGGCTGGGCGCGGGACGCGCAAGGCAGTAAGCTGCGCGACGATGACGGCCACCCCACGTGGGTCTGGGATACGGACAACGAACACGCACCACGTTGTACCAATGCGCTGTTTGAGTTCGGGGATCAATTCCGCCGTTGGCCCATCGCCGACTACATCCGGCGCAAGGCCCGCCACGTCTTCAAGCTGCTGATCGCCGACGAGGTGCATCAGTTCCGCAGCAAGGACAGCGACCGCGGACGCGCGTTCCACCACTTGATCACTGCGACGCAGTATCACTTGGGAATGACGGGGACGGTCTACGGGGGAAAGTCCACCTCGGTCTTCTACCTCTTCTACCGCCTCTTCCCCCAGGTGCGCGCGGAGTTCCCCTTCAACGGGGAGAAGCAGTGGGCGGCCAAGTATGGGGTGCTGGAAACGCGCCAGTACGGGACGAAGGGTAGCACGGACGACGACTCTACCGAGTTCGGGAGCTTCAATGCCACCCGGCGCGGGCGCGTCACCGTCACCGAGAAGCCCGGCGTGTCCCCGGCGATCCTCTCGCAGATCGTGGATCACGCGATTTTCTTGTCCTTGAAAGACCTCGGTGTGGGTCTTCCGGCCTACCGCGAGGAAGCCTTGCCCCTGGCGATGACGCCGGAACAAGCCGGGCAGTACCACCGGATGGAAGGGGCGCTGCGCGTGCAAGCGCGGCAGTATCCCAGTTGGCTGTCCACGTGGCTGCAATGGTCGCTCTCCCGGCCCAACTCTGCCTTCCGCCCGGAAGTCGTGGAGAAGCAGCGCCGCGACGACGACGGCAACGTCATCGACGTGACCTCGTTTATGGAATTGCCGGAGATCGTCGCCGGCGTGGATGCCACAACCAGTCAGAGCGGGGAAGTCGTCTATGTGCCCAACGGCAACGACGGCTTACCCAAGGAAGCCTGGTTGGTGGACTTCGTGAAGGCCGAGAAAGCCGTAGGACGCAAGGTGCTGGTCTTCGTGCGCCAGACGGCCACCCGTGACATCCAGCCGCGTCTCCAGGCAGTGCTCCGCCGCGGGCAGTTGCGCGCGCAGGTGCTCTACGCCAACGTGGACACCCGCAAGCGCGAAGCCTGGGTCAACCGCCACGCGCCGGGGTTGGATGCTTTGATCTGCAATCCGATTTTGGTGGAAACTGGTCTCGATCTTGTCCAGTTCAGTACCGTGGTGTTTTTTGAGATATCCTATGACCTCTTCGGCTTGTGGCAAGCGATGCGCCGCGTGTGGCGCTTGGGTCAGACGCAGCCGGTCAAGATCGTCTTCACCTCGTACAGTGGGACGCTGGAAGAACAAGCGTTGAAGTTGATGGGGGCGAAGATGAAAGCAGCCCAGTTGCTCTACGGCGACGAGGTCGGCGGCGCAATCGTGCCCGACGATGGGGAGAACTTCCTCACCGAGTTGGCCCGCGCAGTGCTCGCTGACCAAGCCTTGCCCGACCTGAAGGCGCTCTTTGCCGAGGCGCGGCCCGAAACGGGCAGCCCCCTGGGCAGCCCCACGGCGATCAGCCCGCGCTTGCCGGTCATCAATGCCGACCAGGTGCGTCTCTTGTGGGAAGCGCAACGCGCCCGCGAGGTCGCCAAGGCGCAACAGCGCCAGGAACGGCGACAACAGCGCGTCGTGCAGCAGTTGCACCAGGCTGGTCTCAGTGTGCAGCAGTTGGGGATGTTCTGAGGAGGGCGCAATGTCTACTACCCTGGATCAACTCTCGCTGTTTGATGCTGCCCCGGTCGTGGAAGACCTGGAAATGCCGCTGATCTACGCGTATACCCGTGCACAAGCCCTGGAAGATGGTGTGCTCGCTGATGTGTCAGAGCTGGCACGCGAGGCCGGCTTTGTCTGGCCGGTGGCCCTCACCGCTGCGGTGTGGGCGCTGGTGGAAGACATTCCACGCCGCTACTGCGCCTGGCAGACCGTCGAGGGCCGCTTGTACGACGTCCTCTGGATGGCCTACTGCGCCATTCGCAGCGCCGAACACCACGGTACGGAATTGCGCTACACGTTGTTGCTGGATCACGGGCGACACCGTTACCTGACGCTCAAACTGGTCACCGGCCCTGGCGACCACGGCGAGCCGGTGGTGACGATTATGTTGCCCCGCGAGGATTGAGGTCCCTGCCCACCCTGGCGACCACCGGTTGCCCTTTACGACAAAGACCCTGTGTCACGACACGGGGTCTTTTTCTTGGTCTTCGGCGGTCAGTCTTCGAGTAATTACGGTTGATAGACTTGTTCTGTATAGCTCAAACTCTGAATCGCGCCTTCGAATTGCGCCAGGCGTTGACAAGTTTCAGGAGGCGTGCAAAGATACAATTCTGAGGCATCTTCTCGATATGCGCTTGCCAGATAGTGCGTTGCATCTACCCAGCCGTAGACACGATCAACGCTGAGGGCAATAGGAGCGTGTAAATCATACGTCTCAACGATGTAAGGGAGATAATTATTATCCACAAGCAGAAGCCAGTGACCGTCAGGTGACCATCGCACGGAATCTGGAAATGATAACATCCCTTCCGAACCAGGGATGACCTGATCTCCGCTGCCATCACGATTGGCTATGTGGATGCTGTGAGGGTAAGTATCGCGGTTATCATTGTAGACCAAGCGTTCAGTGTTTGGCTGCCACACGACATTGAAGGCATTGGATAGGCGTCCGAGTTGCACTCGGGGGGCGTCAACGGGAATCCACCACAGTTCCAGGCCTTGACCTGCTGTGTCAGCGTATGGAAATGCGGCGACTAAACCGCTGCTATCATCAACCCATTCCAGATAGAATGGAAACAACGATTTGAGCAAGACTTGGTTCTTCTTACTCTCTACATGCCACAGGGTAATTGAACTATCGCCATACCCTCCCCATGGGGTAGATGTTGCAATCCACTTGCCGTCAGGTGAAAAATGAGGTGCCCCCCCGTCGTGCTCGGTGATTTGCGTGACTGTCCCGTCTACAACATCCACCTTCCACAAATCGCCAAAATACATATGCTTAATATCCCCACCACACGTGAAAGCGACATAACTTGAATCCGGCGACCATGTCCGGTCATAGATAAAACAAGTTTTTCCGGCTTCAGGTGAGAGTAACCGCCTTTCAGTATGATTGTGCGTATCGATGAGCCAATATTGTGGTACGGTTGAGTATTCTTCAGGATCACGGACGACAACTATCCAATGACCATCCGGCGAGATGTCAGGAGAATAACCCTGAGTGAACAACTTTGGCGCTTTATTTTCAACCAGTAGCCAGACGGTTTCGTCTTGCAAAGCGATAACGAGAGAACCAAACGAGTAAGCGACCTCTGGTGTACTTGCAGACGATGGTGAAGGCGCAGCCTGGTCTGGTGTCTGGCAGTCCGTCAGACACCTTGACGCTTCCCACCACTGTTGCCAGGCATCAACGTCGTAGCGAAAGTCCTGCCCGGTTATTTTTTCTAATGTTGAACGGATAGCCTCCCCCAGGGAAATAGGTACATCATAACCTCTGAGGCGCTGGATAAGGACAGGAACCACCTCGTCCGGCTCGGGGCCGATGCTCGCCAATGCATAAACAGCGTAAAAGTCCGCTGCTCCTGGGCCCTCTGCCACCACCTTGAGGAGAGCCGGTACAGCTTCCACTGCTCCCGGCCCGATCTTACCCAACGCCTCGGCAGTGACCGTGCGCACAAGGCTTTCCTTGTCCTCCAAAGCCTCTATCAGCGCCGGTACGGCAGGTATGGCCTCTGCTCCCATTTCGCCCAGCGCGTGAGCTGCCGCGCTGCGCACTTCGTAGTTCTCCTCCTCCTTCAGGATTGGGATGAGCGCGGGGATAGCCGCCGGCCCGATCCTGCCCAATGTTCTGGCTGCTTTCCAACACGTCTCATTCTCCGTGATATGTAACAGACGTAGCGCATTCTGTATTTCCCGCGCGACCGCATCGGCAGGCGTAGCCTCTGGTGTTGCCTCAACTAATGGGATGGGCGTGGGCGTAAGCGTCGCTGTGACTGTAGGCGTGGGAGACGGTAACGGAGTTCTGGTAGCAGTTGGACTTGGCATAGGTTCTGCACCTCGCCAAATACCACAGGCACTCAAGACGATGACACAGCAAATGGCGATGACGATTCTTTTCACCAGAGGTATGGTAATCTTCATCGGGTCACACATCTTTCCAACCTCCTTGTGATCACCGGTGGTTGTGTGCAGAAGACCCTGTGCTATGGCACGGGGTCTTTGTCTTGGTCTTCCTCCGTGAAGGCGGCGGTATACGGCAGTGATGTTTCCAGACCCCACCATATTGCTGCGCGGCGCAGGTCAATGTAAGCAACTAACACAACCCACATCGCAATGCTCATTGCCAAAGATATCCCGAATGGCCCACGGCCCTGCGTTATGATAACGAGAAGAACCGCTACTTGTAAACCGATGACCACACCTGCCGCCGTCAAAAAACGCGCGGCCAGGCGTTTGACGGTCACCCATTCTATCGGCCCAACACGTAAATTGAGTTGCTGTTCAGGCTGTCGCCACAACGTGTCGCTCATCCACGACCAGATAAAGCGCATCCCCCGCCGCCCTTCCGTGCCGGGCAATGTAACAGAATACCACGGCCAGTTCACAGTCGACTTGGGTTTGCGCAGGGCCGGCCACCACCAGCGCAAGCGAAAGGGCAACCGATAGCGCCACAGCCAGCCCATAAAACGCAACCGTTGCCACAATGACCACTCCCGCGCCTTGTCCGCGGCGAAATCACGGATCAGCCAATGCACCGTGTACTCGCCGGGGAAATCCGGCGCGGGGCGCGCCAATTGCATCGCCATCAGGATTTTCCATACCAGCGCAGCCTCACTGGCAGATAGTCCCCACGCGGCCCGCGCCAAGGGTTGATCATAATGCAAGAAATACGGCAGCCGGCCCAACGTCGCTAGGGCATATTGATGGCGAGTGTCCAAGCGTTCCCAATCCATTTCCAGTGTGGCCCATACATTGATGTTTTCGGCAGCGAGGAAACGCTGTGCCTGCGAGCGTAGCGCCAGGTCGGTAATGATATCGTGGATTTTGCTCCACTCAAGGTCGAGGGTTAAGGCGGCGGAAGCTGCAACCACGGTGATGTAGGGGTGGTATTCCAGCATGGCCAGGACCGCTTGCGCTGTCGGTCGCTGTGCCTCCGGGACTGCCACAATCTGTTCGACGAGCGCCCAGGCCTCATCCGGTTCTAGTTCTCCGATGGTCACCCAGGCTTTCTCCGGAATACGCAATACGGCCATATCGCGGACCGCGCGCGCGGTGACGACGACGACGACGTGCGGGCCAAGCGTGTGCAGAGGCGCGACGACGGTGGGGTTGATGACATTGTCCAGTAACAACAGGATAGGTTCGGAGGGGAGAATATCACGCAATGTAGCGATGATGTCGGCGTCGTCCTGGTTGCCATTGGGGAGTTCTTGTCCAAAAACCTGAGCGATGCGTTGCGCCAGTTGGCGTGTCGTTATTGATTGTCGCAATTCGATCCAGCGCACGTTACCGGCAAAGGCGGCTTGAATAGTGGCGTCGTGTCCGAGCGCGGCTAACAGCGTACTTTTCCCTACCCCGGTCATTCCGAGCAGCGCTAGCCAGCCTCCACTATCGCGCCGGGCCAAAGTCAGATCTTTCAAGGTGGCCAGCTTGGCCTGGCGCAGAATGTAGTAGTTGGGTAGTGGGGGAATGGCAGCTACGGTGTTGAACCGACCATCAACCGCGGGGATAGCGACACCAGTGGTAAGTCTCGTCGTGGTGTGCTTAGACTCGAAAATCTCAGCCAGTGTTTGATCACGGTAGCCGGCCATACCGGCCTCGCGAAGCAAATCACTTACCCACGACTCATCAAGTTCCGGCGAAGCCAGAAGACACGCTTTCATAAATCGCTTCAGAATGGCGTAATCGGTGGGGATTACATCTCTACGCCAGGAACCTAAAGTGCTGGACCCAATACCACTGGCAAATGCCAGGTCGTCCATCGCTCGGGTTACCCCATTGATACGTTTGGCGCGCTGATAGGCGCGCAGCCCTGTATCAACCAGGTGCGCGAAAGGTGTTTGTGGGCCACGTGGCTTTGATTGTTTGTTCATCGTCATTGCTGCCTGGATAGTAAAAAATGTCGTGCAAGTGAGGAAAAATTCCTAACCTCTCCAACAACTTTTGGCCTGGTTCTGGTTTAGGATAGATGCAGTTGGGTCTCTCGTGTAGCAATTGTAGGGAAGTTAATCCATAAGTCAAACTCAAGCGCAGAACTCATCTACATAGTGTACGTACGTTACCAGGTAAATAAGTTAGGTAGGCGAAAAGTATGGAAGTGTGAAATTGGGACTTGACAGTTCATAAATATGAACTACAATAAGCATATGGAATCAGCAACGGATTCAGAAAAACTATGGACCGCAACATCATTAGGCGCGGCTGCTGGCGTCACGTGTAGTTATGTTTCTCGACTCTGTCGCCAGGGTAAAATCAAAGGGCAGAAATTTGGCCCGGCTTGGATGATTCCATACGAAGAAGGACGACGTTGGTTAGCTGAACACGCCGCGGAGTCCAAGTCTCAAGAAGCAGCCTTAACAACTAAAGCATAACCTTAGGGCACGCCTGGTGGGTGCGACCAACACCCACCAGACGCTAACCTGACCGTTGTCGACGCAACGGTGGGCTACCCTGATTATACCATGAACGCAACGGTGTGTCGCGCCGTTCTTTCGGCGCAGCGTACCTCCTTGAGATGATGTATCTCTAGGATTAGCGTTACAGGGAATATGACGGCCTACCTATGCCAGACAACGGCACGGTAGGCCGTTTTTGTTTGCCTGTAACCCCAAGCTAATCCTAAACCAATTCAAGGAGGTTTTCATATGTATACCGGAATCGACATTGGCTACAATGCCACCAAAGCGGTGACCGAGCGTCGCCGCACCACGTTCCCTTCAGTGGTCGGCACTCCCGACCGCGCCAGCTTTGCCCTCAATGGCAACAGCGAAACCGCCCTCGTCCTCGTTGCCCCCACCCACGCCCTCATCGGCGAAGAAGCGGTGAACCAGTCGCGCTTCCTCAACCGTCGCGAGGACCGCCGCTGGATCGAGAGCGACGAATGGCTGACCCTGTTCCACGCAGCCCTCACCGAACTGACCACGGCGACTGCAGTAGACATTGACCTGGTGACCGGTCTGCCCGTCGCTTTCTACAGCGACAAGGCGCAAGTACAGGAACGGCTAATGGGTGAACATCGCGTGCAGCGCGAAGGACGTCGCGGGCAACTCCTGCGCGTCACCAATGCACGCGTCATCCCACAACCCTTTGGTTCGCTCTTGGCCGAAGTTCTCGACGAACACGGGCAGATTCAGCGCCCTGACCTGGCGCACGCTTCCGTGGGCCTCATCGACATCGGCGGCAAGACTTGCAACCTCTTGAGCGTCAGCCGGCTTTCCGAGATTGGGCGTGAGACCGCCAGCGTGAACGTCGGCGGCTGGACGCTGGTACGCGCTGTGCGTCAATGGCTGGCTCAAGCCTACCCCGGCTTGGACGACCTGCGCGACCACCAACTGGCCGCCGCGATCCAGGCGCGCAGCATCCGCTACTACGGCGAACCCGTGGCCGACTTCGCGGCCGTCGTGGACGACCTGGCCTCTGACCTGACCGGACAGATTCTCGGTGAAGCCTCACACCTGTGGAACGGTGGGGCCACCCTGGATGCCATTCGCCTCACCGGCGGTGGGGCGCTGCTCTTGGGCACGCACGTCCAACGCCATTGGCCGCACGCGCAGGTCGTCGCCGAGCCGGTCTACGGCAATGCGCTGGGCTACTGGAAGCTGGCGCGCCGTTTATGGGGCAAGTAATACTTTTTCATACTGCTCGACGCCGAAAGTTATGAAAAAGTATGCACAGATGAGGAGACCACAATGCTAGTACGACGTACGTTTAGTCTGGATACCCAACGCGATGCGGCCTTGCTCGCCTGGCTGGACGCGCAAGACAACCTCAGTGAGACCGTGCGCGTCGCGTTGCGGAATCACTGTGACACATCCCAGGTGACGCTGGCCGACGTGTATCGCGCGGTGCAGGCAGTGGCACAGCGGTTGGCAGACGGGGTAGCTGTTGCTGCTCCGGTTACCGCACCAGTCGAAGACCCTGACCTGGCCGATGCGCTGGATAACCTGGGATTATGAACACGAGGAGGTTAGCCAATGCGTAGTCTACGACCGTACAGCGAAGACCTGGTCTTGGGCCTGTGTGTTCCACAGGTACGGCTCATTGTAGCTAAACACTGCAAACATCTCTTAAGACATGAATTACCAGAACCCCCCTTGATTTTGGCATGCCCATCATGTATAATCAAGATGTAACGGTGAACAACCACCGTGAAAAGGTCTGGGGCTAAGCGCTCCGAACCGCAGGAAGCCTTCAAGCCTGCGGCGTCCTGACCGG
>Ga0209723_1000799_pt1 | contig 54607 bp, 55 predicted proteins | sample BiotimSIPDNA_2_FD_185750 | JGI IMG/M metagenome (GOLD analysis project Ga0209723, IMG submission 185750) | Anaerobic biogas reactor microbial communites from Washington, USA - Biogas_R2 time_0 SIP DNA (SPAdes) (version 2) | ecosystem: Engineered > Bioreactor > Anaerobic > Unclassified | place... | reverse complement strand
AAGAGCATCCGTGGGCTTCCATGGCTTCTTTAAGAGGAGAAACAGGTCTCTTTGGCAGGCGGCCACTACATCTGAAAACAGCTCTTTCCTTAAGAGCCATTGAAACGGGCATCATGAATCGGAGAGTGGAACCGCTTTCTTTGCATTGAAAAACAGGGTGATCATTTTCAAGCTGGGCAAGACAGCTCCTTGTTGCTTCGATATCATCGGACGTGGTTTCTGTCACCACTTCGGAAGAGCCCTTTGTAAGAGCCGCAGCGATGAGAAGGCGATGCACATGGGATTTTGAATCAACAGCCTTTATTTTACCTTTAAGAGGTTTGGGCATTATCATTATATCCATAAAATTCTCCGTTCTTTTATCAAAAAATCATCTCTCATCCAAGCCTGTCTCAAAGAAATCCTGCAGATCACCGGAAGGCAGACGCATCAGGGCACATTCACCGATTTCAAGGGGGATGACCAGCGTGATTTCATTTCCCAGACGTTTTTTGTCTTTGAGAGCTGCTGCTGCCAGCTCTGCTGCCTTATAGGAACAGGAAGCAGTAAGTCCGTATTTGTTCAGTACTTCAACAAGGGGCGAACAGCAGTCTTGTCTTGACCATCCCATCTTATATGAAGCCCTTGCTGCGATAACCATTCCCTGAGCCACCGCATGGCCGTGAGATTCTTTGAATCCACTCAGCTTTTCTATGGCATGTCCGGCAGTATGACCGAAATTCAGAAGCTGACGCCTGCCCTTGTCATATTGGTCGTTTTCAACAAAGAATTGTTTTACCTTTACGGAATCTGTTACACAGCGTTCCACAAATTTTGTCTCATCGTTCATATCACTCAGATTTATGAAACCGAAAAGAGGAGCATCTGCAATAAGTGCACATTTTATCGATTCCGCAAGACCGTCAAGAAAAGATGCCGCCGAAAGGGTCTTTACTGTTAAGGGGTCATAAACCACCAGGGACGGTTGCCAAAAGGATCCTGCCAGGTTTTTTCCTGCGGAAAGGTTTACGCCGGTCTTTCCTCCTACAGAGGAGTCTGCGGCAGCCAGAAAAGAGGTGGGCACATTGATGTATTTTATCCCTCTCAAAAAAACTGAAGCAGCAAATCCTGTAAGATCTCCTATAACGCCTCCTCCCAGAGCCATAAGGACATCTGATCTTGTGAAATTCTCATCTGCCAGGTATTCAAGTATTTTTTCCACAGAACCCATATTTTTTGTAGATTCTCCCGCCGGAAAAACTATTTTATGAACATCGAAACCTGCATTTTCCAGAGAAGATCCCACTGAAGCCGTATATAGGCTGTGAACGTTATCATCGGATATGATGCAGATACTGCAGGGATCCGTTATTGCAGAAGCAAAAAAGCCGACTTTTTCTAAAGAGCCTTTTTCCATTATTACCTGATAGGGGTTTTCGGTTTTTATTATTATACTGCTCATTTCAAAAATACTCCCTAGAAAAATTCGTTATCTATTTTTTCCTTTTTTTCACGGCCGTCCTTTAGAAGAGCGGCAAGTTTATTTCTGTCTTTTGTATCTATGGCATTTTTGTACTCACCAAGATGGTCTATAAGTTCCTGTATTTCGCAGGACAGATACTCAGGGTTTTCTAAGAAAAGCTCTGTCCACATTTTTTCGTTGAGCTTGGCCACACGGGTCATATCATAGTAACTGCCTGCAGAAAATCCGGCATGGCGGCTGGCAGTACTGCTCTTTATGTATGCGTTTGAAGTAACGTGTGCCAGCTGTGAAGTAAAGGCTATCATTCGATCGTGCTCATCGGCAGTCGAAATCTGTATATTCGAAAAGCCGATCGAAGAGCACAGGCTTTTTATTTTTTCCAGATCCTTTATATGGATGCCCGCCGGAGGAACCAGGATCATTGAGGCCTTATCAAACAATGCTTTTTTTGAATACTCAAAACCGGAGTGTTCAAGCCCTGCCATCGGATGACCTCCCATGAAAATAAAGCCGTGCTTTTGCGACAGGGGGTAAAGAATGCTGCAAACGGGTTTTTTTACTCCGCAGCAGTCTATTACAAGGGATCCTTTTTTGAATTTCTCCGCATTGGATCTGACATAGTCAACAGTGTCTGAAGGATAAAGGGCAACAATAACTATATCGCATTCACAAAGCATGTCTTCTTTTAGTTCGTCTTCTATGGCGCCAACAAGTTTTGCTTTGCTCAATACGGATCTGTCGATATCATATCCGTATACGGAATAATCGGTATTCTGATTAAGTGCTTTTGCCAAAGACCCGCCTATAAGACCAAGGCCGATAACGCCTATCATGGTTTTCCTCCTTTATATGCCAGAGGCAGTATGCTTTTTACGGATTTTACGAGATCGCGGAACATGGCAGGAGTTATGGATTGAGCTCCGTCACAAAGGGCATGTTCCGGATCATTATGTACTTCGATCATAAGACCGTCAGCGCCTGCTGCCGTGGCTGCCATGGCCATGGGCATAACAAGGGCGGCCGATCCTGTGGCATGACTGGGATCCACAATAACAGGAAGGTGCGTTTTTTCTTTTAGAAGAGGTATAGCGGAAAGGTCCAGCGTGTTTCTTGTGGCGGTCTCAAAAGTCCTTATTCCTCTTTCGCACAGTATAACATTGCTGTTACCGCCTGCCATTATGTATTCGGCACTCATGAGCAATTCTCTTAATGTGCTTGAAATTCCCCGTTTAAGCAAAACAGGTTTGTCTGTGTATCCCAGTTCTTTCAGCAGTTCAAAGTTCTGCATGTTCCTGGCACCAACCTGTATAACATCCACATTTTCAAAAAAGGGCAGGTGGGAAATATCCATTACTTCCGTAACAATTGGAAGTCCGGATCTTTTTTTTGCTTCCAGCAGAAGATTTATGCCCTGTTCCCTCATGCCCTGAAAAGCATAGGGTGAAGTACGGGGTTTGAAGGCTCCACCTCTGCAGAGTCCTGCCCCGGCTTCTTTCACTTCCATGGCGATCGTGCAGACCTGCTCTTCGGATTCAACTGAACAGGGTCCCGCTATGATCTGAAAGTTTCCGCCTCCTATCTTGACAGAGCCGCCATCGGGCAGGGAAACCTCAACGACTGTGTCGAAGGGATGGAATTTTCGATTGGCGTTTTTGTAGGGTTCTGTTATGCGTTTGACGGTTTCGACGATATCCAGGGCATTTATCAGATCTGTATCCACAACAGAAGTGTCACCTATAAGACCCATTATCGTTGTACTGGTACCCTGACTGTAATGTATGTCAAGGCCCATGCTTTTCAGCCAGTCAGTAAGATTTTCCAACTGTTTTTTGTCCGGGTTTTCTTTCAAAATAATTATCATCTTATTCTCCTGTCTGTCATAAAAAAATCCCCAGGCCGGTTTTGCCTGAGGAAAAGAGTTTCATAGTATCAGCTTTTTTATCAAGTCGTGAACTTCTTATCTCATAACAGCAAAACCGGCTTTGCCATAGGCAAAGTAGTAAAAGTAAAATTCTGTTACGGCTGCTGATCTTCTCAAGAGATTAGTTCCTTTCTCGCTTTATTGCATAATTATTGTATCATGGAAAAGTTATGTAGTAAAGAAAAAAATCAAAAGCGTATCATTTGATCTCTTTCATTATGTAATTTATAAACTCATTATTGGCTGCGGAAAGAGCCCGGCGGCTTTTGCAGGCAATACCGATGGTCCTTATAACGGGAGGATCTGTTTCTCTTATTTCTATATTGTATGAAGTGCGGTTCAAAACAAGTTCAGAAAGTACAGAGACACCAAGGCCGCTTTCGACCATGGACATTATGGTGTAATCATCATGGACGCGGAAGCGTATACGGGGGAAGACACCAAGCTCGTCAAAGGCCTGAAAAGGTTCGCTGAAGCTGCCTTCTTCAAGGTGTATATAGGACTCCTTCGCCAGATCTGAAAGAGGAACCGTTTTCCTTTTTGAAAGATGGTGCCCCGGGGGCAAAACCGCCATCATCCTGTCCTTTTTCAGTATGGTGATCTCCAGATCCGGAAAAGCTTTTGGGGGAAGAAGTCCGAAATCCACACGCCCGGCTTTTATCCAGTTCGCTGTGGCATCATAGTCCCCCTGAAGAAGTTCAAATTTTATTTCCGGATATTTGCTGCCGAAATTTTTCATCAGCGGAGGAAGGACATGGCATGACATGCTGGAATATGTGCCGATACGAACAGTACCGCCTTTGAGACCGTGCAGATCGTATGCTTTTTCTGAAAGCTGCCTGTGGGAATTACTTATGCTTCTTATATAAGGAAGAAGGTCTTTCCCTTCCGAGGTGAGGGCAACACCCTTTCGGTCCCTTAACAAAAGAGACGAAAAAAGTTCTTTTTCCAGAGACAGGACGATCTGGCTCACTGCAGACTGGGTATAGCCCAGATCCTGAGCAGACTTTGTGAAGCTGCCCGTTTCGACTACCTTTAGAAAAACAGAATACTTATCCATTTTTTATCCCCATAAATACATTAGAAAAACTTATATAAAGCATTAAATATATTTGTTTTACTTATCTATAGTGTCATGATATCTTGAATAATATAAAAAAGCAAGCAAAAGAGAAAGGTAAAAAAGAAATGGGAGTAAAAAAGAGAGCTTTCAAAGCGGCCTTCCCAAATACGATATCAATAATGGCAGGAAGCACTTCTCTTGGAGTGGTATACGGTATGCTTATGGAAACGGCGGGCATATCAGCCCCATGGGCAATAATGATGAGTGCCGTTGCTTTCTGCGGCAGCATGCAGTTTGCAGCAGTACCCATTCTTGCGGCTTCATTGTTTGAACCTTTGCAGGTGCTTGTTCTTTCTCTTATGATCAATGTGAGACATATTTTTTACGGCATTTCCATGCTGGAAAAATATAAGGAGATGGGAAAGCTGAAAGCCTTTATGGTATACACACTGTGTGACGAAAGTTTTTCCACTGAAAGTCACTGTACTGTACCCGAAAAAGTGGATAGAAAATGGTTCTATTTTTTCATGTCTCTGATGATATACTTTTACTGGGTCGCCGGAACTGCCATAGGCAGCATGGCCGGAAGGCTTATAACATTCGATACCACAGGACTGGATTTTGCCATGACAGCTCTTTTCATAGTGCTTTTTACAGAATACTGGAAGAAAAAAGAAAACAGATCTGCGGCAGCAATGGGTGTTCTTGCCTCGTTGACAGCACTGCTGGTTTTTGATGGTGTAACTTTTATGATACCTGCCATGCTTTTGATGCTGATGGCTGTATTTGTGAGGAAAAAGATATGGATATGACAACAGCAGAAATATTATTGACGGTGGCAGCGGTCACCCTGGGAGTTCAGCTTATGCGGTGGGTGCCCTTTGCAATTTTTCCGGAAGGAAGGGAAGTTCCTGAAGCCATGACTTTGCTCAGCAAAGTCCTGCCGGCTGCCATGATGGGCATGCTGGTCGTATACTGCTTCCGTAATATCACCCCTTGGGAATACCCCTTCGGCATACCCGAGATCATCTCGGCTGCAGTAGTTCTTGCTCTTCATTACAGGATAGGAAACTGTATCCTGAGTATAGTGGCAGGGACCGTTTGCTACATGATAATGCAGCAGTATATTTTTGTATAAAAATTGTAAAACACACTTGACATTCCCAAAAAGCACACTATACTATAAAGTAAAGTGTGCTTTACTTTAATTTGGAAAGAACGGGAGGTGCCCCTTTGGAAAATAATATAGCAGAACTTCGAAAGGAAAGAAAGATCACCCAGGAAGAACTGGCAGCGGCAGTTTCAGTTACAAGACAGACTATTATTTCCATAGAGAGCGGAAGATATACCGCATCTCTGCCCCTGGCTTTTAAAATAGCGGAGTTTTTCGAAAAAAGCATAGAGGACATCTTTGTTCCCGGCAAAACTGATAACGAAACAACAAAAAACAGGGAGGACATAAAATGAAGATCATCAAAAAAAATCTTATATATTGCGGAATAATATGCGTATTGGGGATCGGTATATCGGTGGCCGGGGTTTACATGGAAGATGATTTACTGAAAAGCATCGGTATCGCCTTTATAATAGTAAGCCTTCTAAAAATCGCACAGCTTTTTATACTTACCAGAAACGATGAGAGACGAAGGAAATATGAACTTTCCATGACAGAAGAGAGGATAAAGTATATAGCCTCCAAAAGCAGCAGTTTTGTTTTTTATATAACCGTGTTTTGTGAAGTGATGGCCGCCTTGATACTTTTGATCTTTGGGCATGCCTTTGCCGCCGGTATTGTTTGTTATGTGGCAGGGGCTCAGGTGGTTTTATATCTGGTGCTTTATATTATTTTCAGCCGTAAATATTAAGAAATGAAAAATGGTTCTTATTTATCAGCCCAGAAAACTTTGAACAAGGATTTTTGTTCCTATGGCTATCAAGGCGATGCCTCCAAAAAGCTCTGCGCCCGAGCGGAAGCGGCATCCGAAAATACGGCCGATCTTAACTCCCGAAAATGAAAGAACAAAGGTAACGGCGGCGATTATCAAAGAGGCCTGCAGGATATCCACTTTCAAAAAACCGAAAGAAACACCGGCTGCCAGAGCATCTATGCTGGTGGCCACGGCAAGGGGAAACATAATTGAAGATTTGAAAGACGGATCCAAAGGACCGTCTTTTTTTCTTGACTCTGCGATCATTTTGATGCCGATAAAAGAAAGAAGAATAAATGCGATCCAGTGATCGAAACTGTCAACCAGACTACTGAAGGCAGACCCGGCAAAATACCCTGCCGCCGGCATCAGCCCCTGGAATATGCCGAACCAGAGACCTGCAGTTATGGCATATACCGTGGTTTTTTCTTTTAATGTAACACCTTTGCAGACAGAAACCGCAAAAGCATCCATTGCAAGACCGGTAGCTGTCAGAAACAATTCAAATAAACTCATGAAAAAATTATACGGCGGGGAACAGGCTGAGTCAAGGAAGACAGAAAGGATTTTCATATTTGGAGGATCCTATTTGAACGAATAGTGATACTTTCCCTTGTATCTTTGAAACATGGCAAGGGAAAGGATAACCGTCACGATGTCAGTCATGACAAGAGCAAGCCATACGCCGTTGATGCCAAAAAGATATGACAGGGAAAATCCGAAGACTATGACCATTACAAGACCACGGCTAAGAGATATCAATGCGGAGATCTTTCCGTTTCCGTAGGCGGTGAAGAATCCGGAAGCAAAAATATTTATGCCGGTGAAAAGAAATCCTATAGTCATGAATCTGATCCCGGTAGTGGCCATATCATAGACCTGGCTGCCGGCAGGAACAAAAACACCTGAAAGTACCGGTGCAAAGAAAAGACAAACTGCCGAAATAAGTATAGAAGAAAAAAGAATAAAATTTTTCGAGTATCTCAAAAAACAGTTTACTTTTTCGTATCCTCCGGCACCGTAATAATAGCTTATAAGAGGAGCTACTCCTGTAACATAACCCAGATATACAGAGACCATGAAGTAGAGTATCTCAAGAACTATAGTCAATGCGGCCACTCCCGTTTCTCCTGCAAGACTCATCATTATGTAGTTGAAAAAAAACACCATTATACCCACAGATGATTCGGAAATCATTTCCGAAGAGCCGTTCAACATGGAATGCCCAATATATGCCCAGTCTATTTTGGTCTTTACGAATTTCAGTTTGGTATCGCGAAAAATAAAATAGCAGGCACCCATTATAACTGTGGAATACATTCCGGCGAAAGTGGCCCAGGCGGCACCTTCAATGCCCCAGTCCAGATAAACAAGAAAGAGAACATCAAGAACGATATGGATCGCTCCGCTGACCATATAAAGAGCCAGTGTAAATCCGGGTTTTCCGTCGACCCGTATAAAAAACTCAAACAGTACACCTATGAAACCTGCAGGCATGGCAAAAATAAGGATCAGGCCGTAAGTCCTGCAGTAATCCCAAAGTACATCTGAAGCTCCCAGAAACAACAGCAACTCGTCAATAAAGAGAAAAGCCGGAAGTATCATTATAAGAGCTATGATGGCGGCAACTATATATATAAGGGTAAATTTCTGATTCGCTTCCAGGGCTTTGCCCTGCCCCATCTTTATGGCCACCAGAGCAGAAGAGCCCGCTGCCAACATGACAGAAACTCCCCATATAAAGCCGAATACGGGATAAACTATGTTCAGTGCCGCAAGGGCATGAGTGTTCACGCAGTTGGCAATAAAAATACTGTCAACAACAGAATAAAGCCCTATCACCAACAGCATTATCACTGAAGGAGATACGAAACCAAAAAATCTTTTTACTGTTACTCCATCATCAAATAGATGTTCCATTTTCCGACCTTACACTAATATTGAAAAAACAACAAGAATATGTTAAAGTATACGGTAACCGTATAGTCAATAGGAGAAGAAAAAAATGAGAGATCATTTTACCACGGGAGAATTTGCGAAACTATGCAGAGTCAAAAAGCAGACTCTTTTTCATTATGATGATATCGGCATACTCAGCCCCGACATCGTTGCCCGAAACGGATACAGATACTATTCATATAAGCAACTGGAAACCTTTTATATGATCGTCACCCTCAAGGAGCTGGATATGCCGCTGAAGGAGATACGGGAATACATGGACAAGAGAAGCCCGGAAAACTTTGTAAGACTCCTTGAATCCCAAGCCGTAAAGGCAGAAGATAGTATTAGGAAGCTGCAGTATATGAGGAGCTATATAAACAAAAAACTTCAGATCACTAAAGAAGCCATTGTCATCGAAAAAGAAAAGATACATATTGAGGAACAGCCCAAAGAACATTTTATAATAACCGAATACTCGGGCTCCAACGAAGATGAAGATATAGACAAAGCCATAACAAGACACTTCAATTACTGCAAGGAACTGGGAATACAGAGCGCATACGGTATAGGGGGCATGATAGAGACAGAAAATATCCGCAGAAAAAACGAATACAGATATGCTTATTTCTATACGCGGACAGAGAAGCTTTCTGTTCCCGGATTTTTCAGCAAACCAAGAGGGGAATACCTGACATACTATGACCCAAACGGTTACAGTAAAATTGAAGAAGCTGCCGCAAAGCTTATTTCCTATGCAAAAGAAAAGGGTAGCCGGGCAGGTAAATACTTTTATGAAGAGCTGGCTCTTGACGGATTATCCAGCAAGAGACTTTATGACTACACTATCAAGCTTTCCCTGCAGATAAAATAAAAGGACATATCTCTTCAGCTATGAGATCTCCGGCTTCTTTTGTGCCCACTTCTTTTCCTGCCGATGACGGTTCCATTAGATCGGGAGTTCGATAACCTTTTTTCAGTACTTTTCTGACTGCAGAGCCTATTTCGTCAGATTCCTCCAAAAGTCCGAAACTGTATCTGAGCATCATGGCAGCAGAAAGGATGGCAGCCATGGGATTGGCTTTGTCCCTGCCGGCCAGATCAGGAGCAGAACCGTGTACCGGCTCATACATCCCGAAATTGCCCGACGCCAGACTTGCCGAAGGCAGCAAGCCTATTGAACCTGTTATCTGGCTGGCTTCATCGGAAAGTATATCTCCGAAGATATTGCTTGTAACGATAACATCGAACTGTTTTGGATCCCGGACAAGCTGCATGGCGGCATTGTCCACATACATGTTGTTTAATTCTATATGAGGATATTCTTTGGCGGTTTCAGAAACCACCCGTCTCCACAGCCTTGAGCTTTCAAGAACATTGGCCTTGTCCACACTGGTAACTTTTTTATTTCTTTTTGACGCCACATCAAAAGCAGTGTGGGCTATGCGTCTTACTTCTTTTTCGGAATAAAGCTCCACGTCATAGGCTGCGGGACCCATATCCGTTTCTTTTGTTCCTTTTTCGCCGAAATATATGCCGCCTGTAAGCTCTCTTACCACCACAAGATCAAGGCCGTCTTTTATTATTTCCGGTTTAAGAGGACAAGCTGAAGCAAGTTCTTCAAAAAGCAAAGCGGGTCTTATGTTGGCATAAAGTTTCAGAGCTTTGCGAAGGCTCAAAAGTGCAGTTTCGGGTCTTTTGTCGCCGGCAAGATCATCCCACTTCCATCCCCCGACTGCTCCCAGAAGGACTGAGTCGGATGATTTGCAGGCGCTTAGGGTGTCTTCCGGCAGAGCCTTGCCGGTTTGGTCTATGGCGACCCCTCCGGCTAAAAGCTGCTGATATGAAAATTTGTGCCCGAATTTGTCTGCGATACGGTCAAGTACCTTTACTGTCTCTCTTATTACTTCGGGGCCGATACCGTCCCCGGGTATGACAGCTATGTTATAGTTCATTTATCTCTCCTTTGTCTACTTGATACTTTTAAGAAGTCCGCCCTTGTCGATTATGTTCTTGATGAAATCGGGAAAGGGGAGAGCCATATATGTTTCGTTTTTTGTCAGATCCGTTATTTTACCCGAATCAAAATCCACAGCGACTTCATCCCCGCCGCAGATGTTTTCACCTGCTTCTTCACATTCAAGGATAGGAAGGCCGATATTTATGGCGTTTCGATAAAAAATACGGGCAAAGCTTTTTGCTATAACGCAGGAGACTCCGGTGGCTTTTATGGCGATGGGAGCATGTTCTCTTGAAGATCCGCAGCCGAAGTTATGGCCTCCGACAATTATATCTCCCGGTTTCACTTTTTTAACGAAATCCTTGTCCAGGTCTTCCATACAATGGGCAGCCAGTTCTTTATGATCGGAGGTGTTCAGGTATCTTGCCGGGATTATAACATCCGTATCAACATTATCGCCGTATTTATGGGCATATCCTTTTGCTTTCATTTCTGTTCTCCTTCCGGCGCTTTTATATATCCGCATATGGCAGAAGCCGCCGCCACCTGCGGTCCGGACAGAAATACCTTCGAATCCGGGTGACCCATGCGCCCTACGAAATTTCTGTTTGTGGTGGCAAGACAACGTTCTTCCCGGGCCAATATGCCCATGTGACCTCCGAGGCAGGGGCCGCAGGTGGGCGTTGAAACAACGCAGCCGGCATCTATGAAAATTTCCATGTAGCCGCGGGTGATACATTCCCTGTATATCTTCTGTGTAGCGGGAATTATGATGACTCTCACATCTTTTGCAATATGATTCCCCTTTAATATGCCGGCGGCGGCGGCCATGTCAGACAGTCTGCCGTTGGTACAGGAGCCTATTACCACCTGATCTATTTTGATCCTGCCTTTATCGTCGGCGGTCATATCGAAGATCTTGCCGTAGGACCCAATGGACTCTATTTCATCCGTAGTCACAGCATTTTCAGGCAGGCTTGGGAAAGCCACTGTGGGGCGGATGGAAGAGAGATCTATGATAAGGGTTTCTTCATATATGGCGTCCGGATCCGGATCATAGGATATCCACTTTCTTTCAGCAAAATTGCCCGGAGCATTCTTTATATGTTCCTGCACATATGAGCCGGTGAGATCGTCAAATTTAAAAATACCGTTTTTTGCCCCCGCTTCTATGGCCATATTGGCAATAGTGAACCGGTCATCCATTGAAAGACATGAAAGTCCTTCTCCCATGAATTCCATAGATCTGTAGAGAGCTCCGTCCACACCGATCTTTCCTATTATATTAAGGATGACATCTTTTCCGCCAACATCCGCAGAAAGGCTGCCCGTCATAAGGAATTTGATGGCGGAGGGGACCTTGAACCAGGCTTCTCCCGTTTTCATGCCGGCGGCAAGGTCCGTGCTGCCCACGCCTGTGGAAAAAGCGTTCAGTGCCCCGTATGTGCAGGTATGTGAATCTGCACCTATGACAGTTTCTCCCGGAACTACAAGACCTTTTTCGGGCAGCAGGGCATGCTCTATGCCCATCTCGCCCACATCGTAGAAATTTTCTATGTCGAATTTCTTTGCGAAGGTACGGCATTGTTTGCATTGCTGGGCGGCCTTGATATCCTTGTTCGGAGCAAAATGATCCATTACAAGAGATATCCTCTTTTTATCGAAAACACCTTCAAATCCGGCCTTTTCAAATTCATTGATGGAAACAGGAGCGGTTATATCGTTTGCAAGGACCATATCAAGACGGGCTTTTATGAGCTGTCCGGCCCGCACGCTGTCAAGTCCGGCTTTTGATGCAAGTATTTTCTGGGTCATTGTCATTCCCATTTTTCTGCTCCTTTCATTCAACGAAATGATTTATTTTGTTCATTCTGTTTATGGCGCTTACCAGGGCGTTTATGGAAGCGAAGATTATGTCTTCATGGAGTCCCACTCCCCAGTAAAGCCATCCTTTTGAATCGGAAATGGCCACATAGGCGGCGGCCCTTGAATCTGATTCTGATTCAAGAGCATGTTCCGAATATGTAACGAATTCATAATCGAAAGTGTAGGGACTTTGGCTGAGAGCCTTGCTTACGGCATCCAGGCGGCCGTTGCCGTCCGCATGAAGATGATAAGCTTTTCCTGAAATATCCACATCTATATCCACGGACATTCCGTTGTTGTTTTTGTATCCGGATATTTTTTTGAATGTGGCATCTGTTATGTCCACAGGAGCGAAAACATTTATGTATTCTTCATCAAAGAGATCAAATATCTCTTCCGGCTGAAGTTCTTTGTGTTTCCTGTCCGAAACCCCCTTTACCATATAGCCTACTTCTTCTCTCATTTTTGCAGGGATAGTGTATCCGAAGTTGTGTTCCAGTATATAAGCCACGCCTCCTTTTCCCGACTGACTGTTTATCCTTATAACATCGGCTTCGTAAACACGACCCAGATCTGTGGGATCGACGGGAAGATAAGGAACGGTCCAGCGATCAGTATCAGTGTCTCTTCTATAGGCCATGCCTTTTGCTATGGCGTCCTGATGAGAACCGGAAAAGGCTGCAAATACCAGCTGCCCGCCGTAGGGGTGTCTGGGATGGACCCTGATGCCGGTAAACTTTTCATACATTTTGACCACATTGGGCATATCCGAAAAATCAAGTCCCGGATCCACACCGTGGGTATAAAGATTCATGGCAAGAGTTACTATGTCCACATTGCCTGTGCGTTCTCCGTTACCGAAAAGGGTCCCTTCTATTCTGTCTGCGCCGGCCAGAAGACCCAGTTCTGCATCGGCGACGCCCGTTCCCCTGTCATTATGAGGATGCAGGGACACAAGAAGATTTTCTCTTTTGTGAAGATGCTTGCACATGTATTCGATCTGAGAAGCATAAACATGGGGCATAGACATCTGAACAGTGCTGGGAAGATTGATTATAAGCTTGTTCTCGGGGGAAGGATCAAGTATATCTATGACGGCATTGCATACTTCGGCCGCAAATTCCGGCTCTGTGCCGGTGAAACTTTCGGGGGAATATTCAAACTGATAGCGGGTACCGCTTTGGTCTTTTACGGCATATTCCTTTATCAGCCTTGCTCCTGATGCGGCGATGTTTATGATCTCTTTTTTATCTGCCTTAAAAACCTGCTCTCTTTGGGCCAGGGAAGTGGAGTTATAAAGATGGACCACTGCATTTTTTGCCCCCTTTAGTGCATCAAAAGTTTTTGCTATTATATGTTCCCTTGACTGGGTAAGGACCTGCACCTTTACATCATCGGGGATCAGGTCTCTTTCTATCAGGCAGCGAAGAAATTCATATTCCGTGTCGGAAGCGGCAGGAAAACCCACCTCTATTTCCTTGAATCCTGTCTCTACCAGGAATTGAAAAAATTCGAGTTTTTCTTTTAGGGTCATGGGAACTATAAGAGCCTGATTGCCGTCCCTGAGGTCAACGCTGCACCATATGGGGGCTTTTTCTGCCCGGTCTTTTTTTGTCCAATCCATGGATTCTTCAGGGGGCATAAAATATCCCGCCCTGTACTTTTGCCAATTTTGCATGATCATTTCCTCTCACGGTGCCGCTTATCAAAAAAACTTCGCCTCATGTAAGAGACGAAGGTATAAAACTTCCGCGGTACCACTCTTATTGCTCCGGCCGTCACCGGAACCTCTTAAAAGTTTTGCTCGGGGGTGAGACACCAACTGGGGATCTACAGCCTTCCACCTTACGGCTGCTCTCTTTGAGATCTCAAATAATGGTTTATTCCCTTCAATGCAGTATTTGATTAAACTCAAGTATAATGAAACGGTGCAAAATTGTCAAGAAAAAAGTATTTTACGTCAGGAAAAGCAAAAAAGTGCCAACATTTTAATATGAAGGGCATAATTTGTATTACAAAAACAAAAAACACCACAATAATTTATCACAAAAAACAAAAAATATAATAAATTATTGACTTTATTAATCAAAGGTATATAATTTATTCATTATTTCAAACTTATGCCATAAGTTTGCATTCACCGAAAGGAGATATCAAAATGAAATTTACAGGCTCTCAGATCGTGGCCGAAATACTTCTTGAGCATGGCGTTGACACAGTTTTCGGTTATCCGGGCGGAGCGGCGCTGAATATTTACGATGCTCTTTATGAATACAGGGATCAAATAAGGCATGTACTTTCGGCTCACGAACAGGGAGCAGCTCATGCCGCAGACGGATATGCCAGAGTCACAGGAAAGACCGGCGTGGTTTTTGCGACCAGCGGACCCGGATCGACAAATCTGGTTACAGGCATCGCCACCGCATATATGGACAGTGTGCCCATGGTGGCCATAACTGCCAATGTTCCGTCCAACCTGGTGGGAAGAGATGCTTTCCAGGAAGTATATATCACGGGAATAACCCTGCCGATCACTAAACATAATTTTTTTGTAAACAAGATAGAGGATCTGCCGGGGGCACTAAACGATGCTTTCAGAATAGCAGGAAGCGGTAGAAAAGGCCCGGTACTGGTGGATATAACCAAGGATGTAACGGCAGCCACAATGGATTACAAAAGCAGAAAAATGCCTGAGGAACCAAAAAAAGTATCCGGCATAGATGCTGAAGAACTAAAAAATATTGCCGATATTATAAACAAATCAAAAAAACCCCTTGTATATCTTGGCGGAGGTGTAAGAGCTGCCCGGGCCGGGGAGGAGCTGGGTGCCTTTTTAAAAAAAGGGGATATCCCGGCTGCTCATACAATAATGGCTGCGGGAGTTCTTGACGCAGATGATCCTCATAATTCGGGACTTATTGGCATGCATGGGACCATAGCTTCCAACAAGGCTGTGGATAATGCCGATATTCTTCTGGCCATAGGGACCAGATTCAGCGACAGAGTTGCCTTGAACCCCAAGAAATTCGCAAAGAAAGCCACCAGGATACAAATTGACATCGACAAAAGCGAAATCAACAAAAATGTGCTGGTTGACATAGGCATGGTTTGCGATGCAAAGGACTTTCTTACAGCCCTGATGCCTTTTATTGAGAAAAAAGACAGATCCGAGTGGGTTGGCGAAGTAATGGAACTCAAAAAAACAACAGGAGATGTCAAATGCGATGATGCGGATCTTCACCCCAGCGAAATAATAGGCACAGTTTGCGATATGACGGATAAGGAAACAGTATATGTAACAGATGTAGGGCAGCATCAGATGTGGGCCGCTCAGTATCTTAAGCATGACAAAACATGCTGCTTTCTTACCAGCGGAGGATTGGGAACGATGGGATTCGGATATGGTGCTTCCATAGGAGCTCAGGTAGGGGCTCCGGGCAAAAGAGTCATACATTTCACCGGAGACGGATCTTTTCATATGAACCTCAATGAAGCATGTACAGCAGTAAGCCAGCAGCTTCCCATAATAACAATAATAATGAACAATAGTGTTCTGGGAATGGTTTATCAGTGGCAGACATCATTCTACGGGAACCGTTTTTCAGCCACAGAACCCGGAAGAAAAACAGATTTCGTCAAACTGGCTGAAGGCTTCGGACTCAAAGGTTTCAGAGCTGCAAACATGGATGAGTTTACGGAGGCATTTAAAAAAGCCCTGAAAGAAAAAGGACCTGTATGGATAGAATGCATAATAGGTAAAAACGAAAAAGTTCTTCCGATGATACCGGCCGGCGGTACAGTTGAAGATATGATAATAGGTTAGAAAGGAGACGACGATGGCTTTAAAAAAAGAAGTGATAAGTATTTTTGTCGACAACCAGTCGGGAGTACTGGCCAGAGTGGTAAGTCTCTTTGGCAGGCGGGGATTCAATATTGATTCCCTTACTGTATCGGCAACCAATGAGCCCACCATTTCCAGAATAACCATAGTGTTCAAGGGCGATGATCTTTCCCTGGCACAGATAATTTCACAAACAGAAAAACTTGAAGTTGTGAGGAATATTTTTACCCTTGAAAAAGAAGGAAGTCTTTTCAGAGAACTGCTGCTGCTTAAGGTGAAGGCCGGAAAAGAGGATAGGACTACTGTAAAAGAAATAGTTGATATATACAGAGGAAAAATAATCGATCTTTCAAAGGAAAGCATGATTATAGAAATCACGGGGGCGCCTGAAAAAATCGACGGTCTCATGAATATGCTAAGCTGCTATGAAATCGTAGAAGTGTGCAGAACAGGAATAACGGCCATTGAAAGAGGATGGCAGGAAAAGGAGAAACAAAATGATTAAAAAGTATTACGATCAGGATTGTGACTTAAAACTTCTGGACGGCAAGACGATTGCTGTGATCGGATTCGGAAGCCAGGGACATGCCCATGCTCAGAACCTGAAGGAAAGCGGATGCAGTGTGGTTGTCGGCTTGAGATCCGATTCAAAAAGTGCAAAGTCTGCAAGAGATGCCGGACTTGATGTTATGGATGTGGAAAGTGCTGCCGAAAAAGGAGATCTTGTTATGATGTTGGTCCCCGATGAAAAAGCCGCCGATATTTATAACGAGCAGGTGGCGCCCCATATGAAAGAAGGAAATGTGCTGATGTTCGCCCATGGGTTCAATATACATTATCAGCTGATCAAACCCGATGAGTGTCTGGATGTTATTATGGTTGCCCCAAAAGGACCGGGACATACGGTAAGAAGCCAGTATATGGAAGGCAAAGGTGTTCCCAGTCTTATAGCGGTACATCATGACAGATCCGGAAAAGCCAGGGATTACGCTCTGGCATATGCCAGTGGCATAGGTGCAGGCCGGGCCGGGATACTTGAAACATCATACAGAGAAGAGACGGAAACAGATCTTTTCGGAGAGCAGGCCGTTTTGTGCGGAGGAGTTACAGAACTCATGAAAGCCGGTTTCGAAACTTTGGTTGAAGCGGGATATGAACCGGAAATGGCCTACTTCGAATGCATACATGAAATGAAACTGATCGTTGATCTTATAAACAGCGGTGGATTTGAGATGATGAGAAAGTCCGTATCGAATACAGCTGAATACGGGGATTATTATGCAGGAAAACAGATAATAACCGAAGATTCCAGAAAGGCTATGAAACAGATACTTGCAAGGATACAAAACGGCGAGTTCGCCAGTGAATTCGTCAGTGAAATGTCATCGGGGAGACAGGCCAGGTTCCTGACTACCAGGATGAAAGAAAATGAACACCAGCTTTGCAAAACCGGTGCAGAGCTGAGAAAGATGATGAGTTGGTTGAAAAAATGAAAGAGCGGAGCGATAAAATAACCAGGGGGATCGAGAGAGCCCCCATAAGAAGTCTTCTTTATGCCTTGGGTTATACAAAAGAAGAGCTGGAAAGACCGCTTATAGGAGTCATTTCAGCTTACAGTGAAATCGTACCGGGCCATATGAATCTGGACAAGATCACAGACGCTGTAAAATCAGGAGTAAGGATGGCGGGAGGAACTCCAATAGAAATGCCATCCATGGGAGTATGCGACGGCATAGCCATGGGACACGAAGGTATGAAATATTCCCTTGCCAGCAGAGAGCTTATTGCTGACAGTGTGGAGACCATGATACAGGCACATATGATGGACGGGATGGTGCTGGTTCCAAACTGCGATAAAATAGTCCCGGGCATGGTAATGGGAGCATTAAGGGTAAACATCCCCACGGTGGTATGTTCCGGAGGGCCGATGATGGCCGGGATCGTAGATGATAAGGAAGTAAGCCTTTCAAAAATGTTTGAGGCAGTGGGAGCCAGAAAAGCAGAAATGATAGATGATGAGGAACTTACAAGATATGAGCAGGGAGTCTGTCCCGGATGCGGTTCATGCGCAGGAATGTATACTGCCAACAGCATGAACAGCTTATGTGAGGCCATTGGCATAGCGCTGCCTGGAAACGGCACCATACCCGCGGTACACAGTGACAGACTTCGCCTCGCAAAACATGCGGGAATGGCAATAATGGATCTTCTTAAAAATGACATAAAAGCAAAAGACATAATAAATAAAAGATCCATAGGGAATGCTCTTGCATGTGACATGGCACTGGGGTGTTCCACCAACAGCGTCCTTCATCTGTTGGCAATAGCCCATGAAGCCGGCATAAAACTGGAGCTTTCCTTATTCAGCGAATACAGCTCAAAAGTACCAAACCTTTGTCATCTGGCACCGGCAGGGCCTCATCACATGCAGGATCTTAACAATGCGGGGGGCATACAGGCCGTTTTCAGTGAACTTGATAAAAAGGGAATAATAGACCGGGAAGTCATTACTGCCACCGGAAAAACAGTGGGAGAAAACATAAAGGGCTTAAAGGTAAAAGACAATAAAGTCATAAGACCGATAGATGATCCCTACAGTGAAACGGGAGGCCTTGCTGTCATGTGGGGCAATATTGCCATGGAAGGCTGTGTGGTCAAAAGAAGTGCGGTCTCGCCGGAAATGCTGGTGCACAAGGGACCTGCCAGGGTATTTGACAGTGAAGACGAAGCCATAAAGACCATATATGAAGGAAAAATAAATGATGGCGATGTGGTGGTCATAAGGTACGAAGGACCAAAAGGAGGTCCGGGAATGAGGGAAATGTTGAATCCCACAAGCGCACTGGCGGGAATGAAAAAAGACAAAACAGTTGCCCTTATAACAGACGGAAGATTCAGCGGTGCTTCAAGGGGAGCGTCCATAGGGCATGTCTGCCCGGAAGCAGCCTGCGGTGGAGAAATAGGGCTTATAAAAGAGGGAGACATGATCCAGATAGATATCCCTTCAGGCAAACTGAACGCAATGGTTTCTGATGAAGAGTTTGCCGAGAGAAAGAAAAAGCAGAAGATGCCCCCATCTTCCGTAACAAAGGGATGGCTGGTAAGATACAGAAGAAATGTTGCAGGCGCATGCAAAGGTGCCGTGATGGAATAGTAAAGCCATATCTGTGTATAGTTTGGGAAAGAACGGACATATATGAAACTGAAAATCGGATGCCATCTTTCTGCCGCCGGAGGCTATGAGAAAATGGGAAGAGAAGCTCTATTTTTAGGAGCTTCAACTTTTGCTTTTTTCACCAGGAATCCGAGGGGCGCCAGGTCAAAGGAAACAGACGAGAAGGATATAGGTGCTCTTCTTAAGATCATGGAAGAAAATGATTTTGTCACATTGGTGGCCCATGCCCCTTATACCTTGAATCCCTGCTCCGCCGAAAAAAAAGTAAGAGATTTCGCTTTTTTTGTTATGGAAGAAGATCTAAAAAAAATGCAATACCTTCCGGGAAATTATTACAATATTCATCCCGGAAATCATCTTGGCCAGGGAGTCCAAAGGGGAACGGAGCTTACTGCAGAGCTGCTCAACAAAATAATAAAGCCGGAGCATGAGACTACGGTACTTCTTGAAACCATGGCAGGGAAAGGCACTGAGATCGGCAGCAGATTTGAACAGCTTAGGGATATAATAGAAAGGATCCGGCAAAAAAACAAAGTCGGCGTCTGTATAGACACGTGTCATATAAGCGATGCGGGATATGATATAAAAAATTCCCTTGATGAAGTCATTGGCCTGTTCGACCGCACCATAGGTCTAAAATATCTTAAGGCCATGCATATAAATGACAGTTTGAATATAATGGGTGCAAAAAAAGACAGACATGCCAAACTGGGGGAAGGGACTCTCGGTCTTGACACCATCATAAATGTAATAAATCATCCCGATTTAAAAGCGCTGCCGTTTATACTGGAAACGCCAAACGACCTTGAAGGATACAAAAGAGAAATAGAAATACTGAAAGAAGCATATAAAGGATGAAAAAATTAAAAGAAGCAAAACCAAGGGATCTGACCAATGAAAAAAATCTGCAGCAGAATGTCTTTGAGATCATAGAAAAGATAAAGGCTGAAGGAGATGCAGCTGTTTTGTCATACAATGAAAAATTTGACGGAAGCAAAAGAAAGGATCTTCGGATATCCAAAAAAGAAATAGAGGAAGCCTATGCGCTTACAGAGAAAGACGACCCTTATTTTATTTCGGACATAAAAAAAGCAGCGGCAAATATAAAAGCCTTTGCCCAAAAGCAAAAAGAAACATTTTCCGGGATAGATGAGTTTTCTCCCCGGGAAGGAATAAAGCTGGGACACAGAATAATACCCTTGTCATCCTGTTGCTGTTATGTCCCAGGAGGGAACTATCCTCTTTACTCCACAGCGCTCATGCTTTGTATCCCCGCAAAAACAGCAGGAGTGGAAAGGATAGCCGCATGTTCTCCGCCCATCAAAGGAAGCGGCAAAATATCACCAAAGACCATAGTAGCCCTGGATACAGCGGGGGCGGACGAGATATATGCCCTGGGAGGGGCACAGGCTGTGGCAGCCTTTTCTTATGGTACCGGTCAGATAAAACCGGTGGATCTCATAGCCGGCCCGGGAAACAAATATGTGACCGAGGCCAAGAGGCAGTGTTACGGACAGGTGGGAATAGACTTTCTTGCAGGTCCCAGCGAAGTTCTTATAATTGCCGATGAGAAAGCCGAGGCAGAGATCATAGCTGCAGATATACTTGCCCAGTCGGAGCATGATATCATGGCCAAGGGCATAGCTCTGGTTACGGATGAAAGAAAAGGAAAAGAAATAATAGAGGCAGTAGAAAGACAGTTAAAAGTCCTTGAGACTGCTGATATCGCAGAAAAAGCATGGAAGGATAACGGAGAAGTGCTGGTTTTTGATGAACTTGAAGAAATAATAGAGTATGCCAACGACCATGCTCCGGAACATCTGGAGGTATTTGTGGCAGACAGGGACGAGAAAGATCTATGTGAAAAACTGAAGAATTACGGTTCTCTTTTTGTGGGCCGTAATGCGGCTGAAGTTTTTGGCGATTATGCCACAGGCACGAACCATACGCTGCCGACCGGAAGAGCTGCCAGATACACAGGCGGCGTCTGGATCGGCACTTTCTTGAAAGTATGTACACATCAGAGATTGACCCCAAAGGGAATGAGTGATATTTCGGATCTGGTCTCCCGCCTTGCAGAGGGAGAAGGACTTTTGGCACATGCAAAAGCCGCAAGGATACGCAAATAGTCAGACTTTTTACCAAGGGGTTTACAAGCCCCTTTTTTGTTGCTATAATCGCACTTGTATAATGTATCGCTTTAACTTGCTAACGCAATAAACAAATAATCAAGAAAAGCGAAGGAAGAAAAGGAAAGCACAATGAAATTTGAAACAGCAGATCTGAAACCGGAAGAAATAGTCACTCTGAAGTTAAGAGGGATTTTTTGTGAACAGGGATACAAAAAGTATAAAATGAGCAGATTTGAAGAATACGGACTTTATGCCGCCAACAAAGATTTCCTCGGCGGAGATAAAGTCATAACTTTTACAGATCTGGACGGGAGACTCCTGGCCCTTAAACCGGATGTGACTTTAAGCATAATAAAAAATACCAGAGCCGGTCTTTCTTCCCGGGAGAAGCTTTATTACATAGAAAACGTGTACAGGGAAAGCAAGGAAAGTCACACTTTTAAGGAGATACCCCAGGTGGGCCTGGAATTCATAGGCAAAGTGGGAAACGAAGGCATAATAGAAACAGTGTGTCTTGCAGCAGAGACTTTGAAGACTGTCAGCAGAAATTATGTACTGGAGATATCACACATGGACTTTGCGGTGGAACTGCTTCAGAGTATGGATCTTAATGAAGAGGATTATTTTCATATCCTTAGACTCATAAGGAGCAAAAATGCCGACGGGATCAAAACAGCATCGGAAGAAGCAGGTCTTACGGAAGAACAGAGAGAAAAGCTTTGTAAACTTACGGAACTTTACGGCAGTGTGCAGAAAACTTTGAATGCTGCCCGCAAACTTGTCATAAATGACACAATGGAAGATTCACTCATACAGCTTGAAAAAGTATGCAAAGGAGTATCGGCATCGGGGATCACCGGAAGGCTGCAGATAGACCTTTCCATGGTAAATGATATTGATTATTACAATGGGATCATTTTCAGGGGATACCTTAAAAATCACCGGTCTAATGTTCTGGCGGGAGGTCAGTATGATAAGGCGCTCAGGCTTTTCGGCAAAAAGGCAGAAGGGATAGGCTTCGCTTTGTATCTAAATGAAATAAGCCGGGAAGAAAAAATAAAAAGTCAGGGATCAAAAAACAAAAACCGCCGGATGCTCAGTATAGCCCTTCCCAAGGGACGGCTGGGCAGCAGGGTCTACAGGCTCCTGGAACAGGCAGGGTACGGATGCCCCGGATATGACGGAAAAAACAGGAAGCTGGTAATTGAAAACAAACAAAAAGGTATAAGGTATCTTTTTGTGAAACCTGCTGATGTGGCGGTTTATGTTGAGCATCATGCGGCGGATATGGGAATAGTTGGAAAAGATATAATAATGGAAACAGAGCCTGATGTTTATGAACTCATGGATCTTAAGACCGGGATCTGCAGCATGGTAACGGCAGCGCCGAAGGGGTATAAAGAAGACACAGACAGGACATTGAAAGTGGCAACCAAATATGTAAATGTGGCAAAGCAGTATTATCTTGAAAAGAACAGAGATATAGAAATAATCAAGCTGAACGGCAGCATTGAACTGGCACCGATACTGGGGCTTTCAGATGTTATTGTGGACATTGTTGAGACCGGCAGCACCATAAAGGAAAATGATCTTGAGATAATAGAAGGATTCAGGCAGATCAGTGCATTTTTGATCGCCAACAGATCCAGTTTCAAATTCTGCAACAAAATGATCACGGAAATGACAGAAAGATTAAGGAGAATAATATAATGAGCAGATTTATCAGAAAGGATCTTTTGGGACTTACGCCCTATTCTCCCGGTCAGCAGCCGGAAGAGGAAATGATAAAGCTTAACACAAACGAAAACCCCTATCCTCCTTCGCCCAAAGCAGCGGATGCCATCCAAAAAATCAGCACGGATGATTTACGGCTTTACTGGGATCCCGAAGCTTCGGAGGCAAAGAATGCAATTGCAGATCATTACCACATTGAAAGCAGCAGGGTCATGGTGACAAACGGATCCGATGAGGCTCTGGCTTTTGCCTTTCATGCCTTCGGGGAAAAAATATGTTTCCCTGAAATAACATACAGCTTCTACAAAGTTTTTGCCGGGGCAGCCGGCAGTCATGCGTTCACTTTTCCTCTAAAAAAAGATATGACCATAGACATAAAAGATTACAAGGGATACCCGGCAACCGTTATTCTGGCAAATCCCAATGCACCCACAGGCAAAGCACTTTGCCGTGAGCAGATAAGAGAGATAGTTTTATCCGATCCGGACAGGCTTGTGATCATCGATGAGGCATATGTGGATTTCGGAGCAGAAAGCTGTATCCCGCTGGTGAAAAAACATGACAATATAATGGTGATACAAACCATGAGTAAATCCAGAAGTCTGGCTGCCATGAGGATAGGATTTGCTGTGGGAAGCAGAGAAATAATAGCAGATATGAATAAGATAAAATACAGCTTCAATCCCTACAGTATGGGTCCTTTTGCTGCAGCGGCAGCAAAAGCAGCCATGGAAGATGAAGAATACTTCAGAAAAACAACAACAGAAATAATAAAGACCCGTGAACTGGCAGCGGCAGGCTTAAGAGATCTTGGTTTTGAAGTGGTTCCTTCAAAAACAAATTTTTTACTGGTTTCCGGGGGCAGAGAATATTTTGAAAAACTAAAAGAGAGAAAGATACTGACAAGATACTGGGAGGAAGATCTCTTGAGAAACTGGGTGAGGATCAGCATCGGGACACCGGAGCAGATGGAAAAGCTTTTGGAAGCTACGAAGGAGATAATATGCGAAAAAGTGAAATAAAAAGAAAAACAGCTGAAACAGAAATATCCATGTCCCTTGATATTGACGGAAGCGGTACTTATGATATCAAAACAGGCTGCGGGTTTTTTGATCATATGCTGGAGCTGTTCACAAGACACGGCCGTTTTAATGTTTCCCTGGAATGCCGTGGTGACAGTCATGTGGACTATCACCACACGGTGGAAGATACGGGCATAGTCATGGGAAGGGCTTTCAGAGAGGCACTGGGAGATAAAAAAGGCATAAGAAGATACGGAAGCATGATAATGCCCATGGATGAAGTTCTGATGCTTTGTGCTTTGGACATCAGCGGAAGATGTTTTTTGAATTTCGACGTTGAATTCAAAGTTATGAAGGTGACTTCTGAAGAAACAGAAAAAAGACCCATGATGGCCGGTCTTTTTGATACTGAATTGGTATCCGTATTTCTGGATGCATTCTGCCGGGAACTGGGACTTACTCTTCATGTGATGAAATTATCCGGAGAAAATACCCACCATATAATAGAGGCCGTTTTCAAAGGACTGGGCAGAGCAATGGCAGCGGCGACGGAAATAGATCCGAAATCAGAAAACGAAATACCTTCAACAAAAGGAGTACTTTGATGATAGCATTAGCAGATTACGGAGTCGGGAATCTTTTTTCTCTTTGTGCTTCTCTGAAATATCTTGGCATCGACACAGAAGTAACAAAAGATCCGAAAAAAATAAAAGAAGCTGAAAAGATAATATTGCCGGGGGTAGGAGCATTTGGTGATGCAATAAAAAAACTTGAGGAATGCGGACTTTCCCGGGTGATAAAGGAAGAGGCCAAAAAAGGAAAACCTCTTCTTGGCATATGCCTTGGCATGCAGCTCCTGTTTGAAAGGAGTCTTGAATATGGAATACACAGCGGTCTTGGGTTGATAGAAGGGGAAGTGCGATCCATAAAAGATGATATGCAAAAGGAAGCAAGAGCCGGATTCAAGGTACCCCATATAGGATGGAACAGGCTGGATATTGATGAAAGCGACCCGCTTTTCAAATATATAAAAAATAGAGAGTATGTTTATTATGTTCATAGCTTTTATGCCGGAAAATGCGCAGAAAGTGTTATTGCATCATCATATCACGGCATAGAAATAACCGGTGCATGCCGCAGGGGCAGCATCTGGGGGACCCAGTTCCATCCCGAAAAAAGCGGAACAGTGGGACTTAACATACTAAAAGCATTTACGGAGGTGTAAAAATGATAATATTTCCCGCAATAGACATAAAGGGTGGCAGAGCAGTGCGGCTGCTGCAAGGAAAATTTGATAAGGAAACTGTATATAATGAAGATCCCTGTTTTGTGGCAAAAGAATTCCGCCAGGCTGGAGCCGGATATCTGCATATCGTAGATCTGGACGGAGCTGACAAAGGCAGGCCTGTGAACTTTGAAATAGTAAAGAAAATCGCAGAAGAGACTGATATGTTCATTCAGGTGGGAGGCGGAATAAGAAATGAAGAGAGAATAGAAAAACATCTCTCCTGCGGTGTAAACCGGGTGATACTGGGTACCGTGGCTGCCGAAGATCCTGAATTTGTAAAGAAAATGGTGAATAAGTACAAAGACAAAATTGCGGTAGGCGTAGATGTAAGAGAGGGAAAAGTTGCTGTAAAGGCATGGAAGGAAGTGACGGATATAGACGGCATGGAGTTTTGTGAAAGACTGCGTGATATGGGAGTAAAGACTGTAATATATACGGATACTTCCAAGGACGGGGGACTTGCCGGCACCAACATGGAAGCATACAGAGAACTGAAAAAAATAGAAGGGCTTGATATAATCGCAGCCGGCGGGATAAGGTATGAAAGGGAACTGACCGCCTTAAGGGGAATGGTCAAAGGAGCCATACTGGGAAAAGCTCTTTACAGCGATAAGCTTTCCCTGAAAAGATGCCTTGAACTTGTGGGAAGTAATGTGGGCATGGACGGAATAGAAAAAGAAGATATAAACTGGAAGGGGCACTGATGATAACCAAAAGAATAATACCCTGTCTTGATGTAAGGGACGGAAAAGTTGTAAAGGGGAGAAAATTCCACAGCATAAAGGAAGTGGCAGATCCCGTTATGATGGCGTCGTTTTATAATGAGGCGGGGGCGGATGAACTGGTATTTTATGATATAACTGCAAGTTTTGAGAAACGCAAGCTTTTTAATAAGATACTTAGGGAAGTGGCTTCAGAGATATTCATACCCCTTACTGTAGGAGGCGGCATCGATTCACTGGAAGATTTTGATACGGTATTAAAATGCGGCGCCGATAAGGTCAGCGTCAACAGCGGTGCAATAAAAAACCCCGGCTTAATCGATGCGGCAGCGAAAAAATACGGGAATCAGTGCGTCGTGCTTTCCATGGATGTCAAAAGGGTAGACGGCAAATTCATGGTTTTTTCCATGGGAGGCAGGGAAAATACCGGAAAAGATGCGGCTTCCTGGGCTGTTGAAGCAGTTGTTCGGGGAGCCGGAGAGCTGGTAATAAACAGTATAGATACAGATGGTGTAAAGGACGGTTTCGATATAGAGATGCTTTCTGCTCTGGCTCCAAAGGTTTCTGTCCCGGTGGTGGCTTCGGGAGGTGCCGGAAAAATGGAAGATTTTGCCGATCTTTTTGAGAAGACAGGAGTCCAGGCGGGTCTGGCCGCCAGCATATTCCATTTCAGAGAAGTGGAAATATCCGATCTGAAAAAGTACTTAAATGAAAAAGGTGTTGAGGTGCGCGTATGAATCTTAAATTTGATGAAAAGGGACTGATACCGGCCATAGTGCAGGATCATAATACCGGGCAGGTGCTTACACTGGCATATATGAATAAAGAAAGTCTTGAAATAACCATAAAAGAAGGAATGACCTGTTTTTGGAGCCGCAGCAGGAACGAACTCTGGCGGAAGGGCGCTGCGAGCGGCAACTGTCAGAAAGTTGTCAGCATCAAAGCCGACTGTGACAAAGATGCCCTGGTCATAGAAGTCATAAAAAACGGTCCCGCATGTCATACAGGAAAAGAAAGCTGCTTTTTCAATGAAATATTTGATGAGGACAGATCCAAAACGGACAGGGAAAGCTATTTGGAAAATGAGTTTTCGTGGCAGGATCTTTATAAAATCATAAGTCAGCGAAGAAAAAATCCCAGAGAAGGGAGCTATACCAGCTATCTTTTTGAAATGGGCATGGAGAAGATCCTCAAAAAGATAGGTGAAGAAAGCACAGAAGTCATAATAGCTGCCGGTAAAAAAGATAAAGAAGAAACTGTTTACGAAATCGCCGATCTGGCTTATCATGTAATGGTGATGATGTCAGAGATGGGGATCGAACCCAAAGAAATAACCGCAGAACTGGCGGAAAGACATGTAATAGATAAAAAGAAGAAACAGGAAAGAATGGGATAAATCCCTTTTTCTCAATGGTGCATAAGGCGATAACATATGAAGAAACAGATGAAATTCAAAACAAAAAAAGTGCCGGTCATTTTGGCTTTGATCATAACTTTCGTTATTTTGCAGGCAGGATGCGGCACAGAAGAGGAAATATCAGACACGGGATTTTATCTGGACACCACATGCACAATAACCCTTTATGATATCAATAAAGACGAAGGAGAAAAGCTCATAAAAAAATCCTTTGACATATGCAAAAAATATGAAGGACTCATGAGCAAAACAATAAAGGGCAGTGATATTGACAGGATAAACAGGGCAGAAGGGAAGGCTGTTTCAGTAAGCCCCGAAACTATAAAAGTAATAAAAGAAGGTATGAGAATGGGGAAATTGTCCCGAGGAGAATTTGATATAACCATAGGAAGAGTGACGGAACTTTGGGATTTCAACAGCGATGAGGCGAAGGTCCCTGACGATGAAGAAATAAAGGAGGCTCTTGAAACCGTTGATTACAGAAATATTAAAATAGAAGGAAATAATGTTACGCTTAAAGATCCGGAAGCAAAACTGGATCTGGGGGGCATAGCCAAGGGCTACATAGCCGACAGAATAACAAAGATGCTGGTCAAAAATGGAGCAGAAAAAGCAATAATAAATCTGGGGGGAAATGTGGTAGCCATAGGTGAAAAAGAAGAAAATACTCCCTGGAACATAGGAGTGGAAAGACCTTACAGTGACAGAAGTGAAGTTATCGGTGTGGTTGAGGCTGTGGATGATTCCGTGGTAACTTCAGGCATATATGAGCGTTTCTTTGAAAAAAACGGAAAGAAATATCATCATATACTGGATCCGGAAACGGGATACCCGGCAGAAAGTGATCTTGAGGCAGTGACAGTTACAGGACCTTTGGGCCATTCCATGGAGTGTGATGCACTTAGTACAGTGTGCATACTGATGGGCGAAAAAAAAGCAAAAAAAATAATTGAAAGCATGGATGGTATGGAGGCGCTTTTTATAAATAAAGAGAACAAGGCAACGCCCACTAAAGGCCTGTCTTTTGTAATTCAATAAACTGCTTTGCAGCTCTCGGGGTACGACCGTTTGTTCTCAAGGCATGGGCTTCGGCCTTTTTGAAAAGTTCCTCTTCGGACATATCAAGGCCGTATTTTTTTGCAAGTTCTTTTGTTATATAAAGATAAGTGTCTTTGTCGGGTTTTTGGAAGGCGACGGTAAGACCGAACCTGGCGGCAAGGCTCATGGTTTCCTGCAGAGTCTCATTTATGTGAAGGTCATCCCCCTGTCTTTCGGCCGACGTTTCTTTTAAGAGATGACGTCTATTGCTGGTGGCATATATCAAAATATTACTGCTTCTTGAAACAGCACTGCCCTCCAAAATAGCCTTGAGTGCAGAAAAATTTTCATTGTTGCCGGAAAAACTGAGATCATCTATGTATATTATGAATTTAAGAGGATTTCCGGAAAGTTTTTCGGTTATTTTGGGGATGTCGAAAATCTGAGTTTTCCTTATTTCCACCAGCCGCAGACCCTTTTGCGCATATTCATTTACGACTGCTTTTATTGTTGAGCTTTTGCCCGTGCCGGCATCACCGTAAAGAAGCATGTCGCTGGCCTCTTTTCCTTCAAGAAAAGCTTCAGTGTTTTTTATTATCTGTTCTCTTTCTCTGCGGTAACCGAAAAGATCCGAAAGAGACTGATTGTCAGGGAACAATATGGGAACGAATTCTCCGTCTTTCACAGAAAAAGATCTGTATTTGGCAAAAATCCCGAAGCCTTTAACGGGAAGTTTTTCGATCTGTTTTTCATATTCCTCTTTTAAATCACACCGGGATGTTTCCCATGCCGGCAGAAAACCGTGATAACCAATGGCGGATTTTACATCCGAGACACTAAGCTGAGATATTTCCTGGAACAGTTCCAGTTCCGCATAAAGACAGCTTTCAATGGTAGGCGAGATTTCTTTGCCTGAGGATTTTTGTCTTATATAAAGATTATCGTCATTGAGGATCAGGAATCTTATATATTTGCTCAGATCAGGGGTTTTTTCGTAAAGAGCGGATATAAAGGAGGAAAAACATGAGATCACCTGTCTTTCGTCTTCACTTTTTTCTGTCAACAAAATAGTGTCCTGAGTTTTGCAATAACAGGATCATCCAGAAGCTTTCTGAATATGGCCAGGGTCTCCAGTCTCATGCTGAGTTCCGAAAATTTTCTTCTCATCCGATCAAATCCTTAGTTAGATCCCTTTCAAATTTTAACTGCGTATGGCAATCATCGACACCTTTTATAAAGCCCGTCCCTCATATGATAACGATATTATGATAACACTTTTTTTACAAATACTCAAATCGTAAAACTATGATATAATATTTTCCATGAGAAAAGAAGTACAGAAAAAACTCAAAGAAAAAGCCGAAAAGGATTATAAGGAATTCAACATAAAACTCATACCCGGGATAGATAAGAAAAAGGTTTTCGGAGTAAGAATGCCTGATGTCAGAGCCCTGGCAAAGTGGCTTTCCAAAGAAAATTTCAGGGAATTCATGAACGAAATGGATGAGGCGGAAAACCACTTCTATGAAGAAAAACTCATTTACGGTATGGTAATAGGGTATGCAAAGATAGACGATGATGAGCGCTTTGATCTGATCGGGCGGTTTGTTCCTTATATAGACAACTGGGCATTATGTGACAGCGTTGACTGTACATACAAATTCATAAGAAAAAATCCCCAAAAGGGGTTTGATTTTTTAAAGAAGTATCTTGATTCGGATGGAGAATTCGAAAAAAGATTCGGAACGGTAATGCTGCTTGCCCACTATGTAAACAATGACGATATAAATGAAGTTTATCTCCCAAAAGTCATTGAAGAAATGAAACTCCTGGGCAGAGACCAGCCATACTACGTAATGATGGCTGTCGCATGGACACTTTCTGTGTGCTATATAAAAAACAGAGAACTTACCGTTGAACTGCTATCGGGTGATGGGTTGGATCATATCACACGCAAAAAAACAATTCAAAAGACAAGGGAATCTTTCAGGGTCTCCAAGGAAGAAAAAGAGGTCCTGAAAAACCTTATAAAAACAGACAGAAGCTGAATAAAAAGGGCAGTATAAAAAAAGACACGATCAAGGAGGAGAAAAATGATATTTTATTTTTCGGGAACGGGGAATTCCAAATGGATCGCAAAGGAGATAGCCGAAAAGACCGGTGACATCGCAGAAAGTATAGTTGATATGAACAGAAACGGCCGGGTACCCTACAAAGCTGAAACCGGAGAAACCCTTGGATTTGTTTTCCCCGTATATGCATGGGGACCGCCTCTGATATTTATGGAATTTGCTTCAAAGGTGATTTTTGATGAAAGCAATTATCTTTTCGGAGCATGCACATGTGGCGGAAGTGCGGGAAATGCCATGGAGATATTATCGAAGATAGTTCCTCTCAGTTCGGGCTTTTCATTCGTTATGCCAAACAGCTACATCATCGGCTCCGACGTGGATACGGCAAAGGAGGCTGCACAAAAGGTCAAAGAAGCAAGAGAAAAACTTCCCTCGGTGATCCGGGCTATAAAAGAAAAGAAAAAAATAATGGACATAAAAAAAGGTTCTCTGGCAGGGATCAAATCGTCTTTGGTATGCAATGTTTTCAATAAATATGCCACAAAAACAGATGATTTCTTCGTTACAGAAAAGTGTGTTTCGTGCGGCAACTGTGTCAGTGTATGTCCTCTTGGAAGTATATCTCTTGTTGAGGGAAAACCAAAATGGGAAGGGCACTGTACAAAATGTCTTGCATGCATAAACAGATGCCCAGAAGAAGCCATACAAAGCGGAAAAGCGACCGCCGGCAGGGGGCGTTACTATTTTGAAAAGGGCACTTACTAAAAAGGAGTTTCTGCAGAGGGATCTGCTTTTGCCATTGACTTTATACCGCGGTTTGCAAGAACATCTGCACGGCAGTTCATTTCGCTTATATATTTGAAATCATCGAATGAAAATCCGGCACCGTTCCATTCCAGAAATTTTTCATAGAGTTTGTTCAGCATTTCCGCATCGCCCTTAAGATCAGTATGACCTTTTACCCTATAGAAACTGATGCTGTGCATATCAAGAAAAGGAAGAAGAGCTTCCCAGAGGTCTCTGTTTTCGACGGGCTTTTTTTGCGAAGTCATCCAGCCGTTTTTTATCCAGTTCAAATACCATTTTTTTCTGAAACAATCCATGAGATAGGAGCTGTCGGAAAAAATTTCGATTATCTGACCTTCTTTTTTTATGGCATTAAAAGCTTTGAGAAGAGCAGTCATCTCCATACGGTTATTTGTTGTATCGGCTTCTCCGCCGAAAAGTTCTTTTTGATGTTCTCCGTATTCAAGAACGGCGCCCCAGCCGCCTGTGTTTTTTTCGTTCTGGTTGCCGGAGCAGGCTCCGTCAGTATATATCTTAAGTACCGCCATCAAACACCTCCCCATATTGATATTATGCAATATATAAAGTATTATGGCAAGCAGATACATTTTGACAAACCAATGGCTTGGTGTATAATGTATACATGCGTTTTTGGAGAAGAATATGAGTTTTAGTTTTTGTTCTATTGCAAGCGGCAGCAGTGGGAATTGCTATGTTGTCAAAAGTGAAAAAACCACTTTGTTGGTGGATGTGGGCATAAGCGGCAAAAAGATATTCGAAGGGCTGGAAAAGACAGGCAGAAGCCCTTCCTCTTTGAACGGCATTCTTATCTCTCACGAACATTCCGATCACATAAAAAGTCTTAAAACAGTATGCAAAAAAAGCAAAGATGCATATATATATTCCAATATAAATACCTGGGAGCATATAAAAGATATGGTGCCATATGAAAGGCAGATAATCTTTGAAAAGGGCAAAGAATTCAAAGCCGGCGATATAATGATCAGGCCATTCAGCATTTCTCACGATGCCTCTGATCCTGTAGGATTTTCATTTTTTTATGAAGGGAAACAGTTAAGCATAGTCACCGACACAGGATGTATCACAGAAGAAATATTTGATGAAATACTTGAAGCCGATCTGATAGTCCTTGAGGCCAATCATGATGAAGAAATACTCAAGTTCTGCAGATATCCTTATTATGTCAAAAGAAGGATACTGGGAGACACAGGTCATCTTTCCAATATTGCCGCCGCAGAGTGTATCAGCAGACTTGTAAAAAAGAACGGTAAAAAAAGAAGGATCCTTCTTTCCCATCTGAGTCGGGAAAACAATACTCCCGAAGTGGCATGCCTTACGGTAAAAAATGTGCTGCAGGAAGAGGGAGTATACGAAAGCGAAAGTCTTGCCATAGAAGTAATAAAAAGAGATGCCATGAGTCCTTTGTATGAATTAAAAAAGTAGACGATGGTAAAAACGGGCGGTAGAAAACGGAATGAACATAAAAATAATCTGTGTAGGTAAATCAAAAGAGAGATACTGGACTGAAGCCTCGGCTGAATACCTGAAAAGGCTCGGGGCATACTGTACATGCTATTTGGAGGAGGTCAAAGAAAGTATTTCCGACGATCCCGAAGAAGAGGGAGAATGGATACTGAAAAAAATAAAAAAAAGTGATCATGTGATAAGCCTGGAGATCAGAGGAGAAGAAATGAATTCCGAAGAAATGGCAGATATGATAGAAGCAGCAGGGCTTAAGGGCATAAGCGATATATGCTTTATAATCGGAGGTTCCTTTGGACTTTCAAAAAAGGTAAGCGAAAGAGCAGACTTGCATCTGTCATTTTCAAAAATGACTTTTCCCCACCAGATGATGAGAGTAATACTTCTGGAACAGATATACAGAAGTTTTAAAATAATAAGAAAAGAGAGATATCACAAATGAATGTTATTGAAAAGATAAAAGAATATTCACTGCCGCTCATCCTTGGCGTAGTTGTGGCAATGGTGTTTGCAAATCTGTGGCCGGAACTTTATCAGAAAATAGTATATACTCCCATAGCAGGAGAACATATAAATTTCAACTGGATTGTAAATGATGTTTTCATGGTTCTGTTTTTTGCCAGTGCGGGCACAGAGATAGTAAACGATCTTTCTCCCGGCGGTGCTTTGAACCCCATAAAAAAAGCTGTAACTCCACTGATGGCCACAGCCGGCGGCGTTTTGGGACCCATAGCCTTCTTTTTCTTACTGAACCATTTTTTCGGAGGTCCTGAGTTTTCCAACGGCTGGGGAATAACTACCGCAACGGATATCGCCCTTGCATGGCTCATAGCAAGGTTGATTTTCGGTAACAGACATCCTGCAGTAAGTTTTCTGCTTTTGCTGGCGGTGGCCGATGACGGAATAGGACTGATAATAATAGCAATATTCTATCCGGATCCGAGAATGCCCGTTGAACCCGGCTGGCTGATCCTTATAGTAGTTGCAATGCTGATTGCATTTTTTATGAACAGAAGAAACGTCAGATCTTTCTGGTGGTATTTTCTTATTTGCGGGATAATAAGCTGGTTCGGAATGCATAATGCACACCTTCATCCGGCGCTGGCCCTTGTGTTTATCGTTCCTTTCATGCCCCATGAAGGAGAGGCCATACCCTGCAATGATCCTCACGGGGCCTTTGATGCTCCGGAGGGCACAACTCTTAGAAGTTTTGAGCATTTTCTTGTTAATATAGTTGAATTCGGACTTTTCTTTTTTGGATTTACAAATGCAGGAGTGGGATTCTCTGAAATATCCAGCCTTACATTCATAATAATGGTTTCTCTGATTTTGGGAAAAACTGTGGGTATATCACTGTTCACCCTTATCGCGGACAAGGCTCTCGGATTCGGGCTGCCCGAGGGTATGCGCAGCAGAGATGTTTTTACTGCCGCCATCGTTGGAGGCATGGGCCTTACAGTGGCTCTTTTTATAACGGAATCAGCCTTTACCGATCTGACGGTTCAGGGGGCCGCTAAAATGGGAGCTCTGTTCACTGTGGGTTCTTCACTGATCGCCTTTGTAGTTTCAAAAATACTCAGGATACAAAAAGCCGGTGAGGATGACTACTTTTTTTAAAAAACCAAAATAAAATCATAAAGAAAAAAATCTGAATGGAGCTTGCTATTCAAATCTTTTTGTTGCATCCAGGTATTTCATTAGCATTCCTATATTCACGAAATAATACGAAAATTTTTCTTGCTTTCGGACGTCCACGAGCCCTGACTTCACAAGAGTTTTCATGTGTTGTGAAATCGTTGCCTGGGCATAATCAAATTCATCAACGAGGTCTTTGTTGCAGACAGGTATTATTTTTTTGTTGCAGGTCATAATATAGCGAAAGATATTTATTCTGGCTGGATGGGCCAGTGCATCCGAGATCTTCGCCATTAGCATCACTTCGGATTCGGGCATTTCATCGGTTTCTTTTCTGATCCTCATGTATATTATCCTCCGGGTAAAAAAGTATCGCCTAATAACGATACTTCATATCATTGTTCATTGTCAAGTCAATATATGATTGAAAAACAAAATAAAATGTGTGATAATATAATGCATCGGAGGCAAAAAATGAAAAAAGTAAAACAGGATATAAAAGGAATAAGATGGGCAATGGCAGGACTGATAATTATTGCTGCGGTCAATGCCGTTCTGGCAGGTTTCCATGTTTACAAAATGATTTACTATGTTGAATTTGCAGCCATGCTTTTTTCTTTGGCTGCGTGGATAATGATTTTTTTGGCATCAAGGACCCTTGGCACAGTGGATGCCGAATTCAGAAACATATTTTTCATATCTGCAATATGTGTTATCGCAACTGTTTTTCAGGGACTTTTGGCAGCAAAATACTATTTTATCGACGGCCTGGGAAATCAGGCGTTTATAGATTTCTTTGTACTGCTCATGTACTATATAACTATGCTGGGCCTTATATTCACATATCGCTTTCTGCTTTCCGGCAGCAACAGGCTGCTTCTTAATGTCAGCGGCGGCAGGAAAATCATGAACTGGCAGAAAGTATTCTTTCGGGGAGCCATTCTTATACTTGCCTGCATGATTTTGATGCCCTTTGCTCTGCTTTTCCCCAATATAGCTAAAATCATACTTTCTGTGATGGTTATACTGTTATTTTTGGCTGTACAGGGTTATATGTGCAGATTTATCGAAAGAGCCTACGATTATGTAAAAGGAAAAGGGGTAACCACAGGGAATGAAATGCGATCTTAAAGGACTGCAGATATTTGAAGTCGGTCTTATACTTTCCATAGTGACAAATTTTCTCGGGGTCCTTGATCTGGGGAAAGTTTTTTCTTTTATTATTTCTGTTATTTCAGTATGCGTATTTATGATAATGCTGACAGGAGCCGAAAGGCTTACCGAATACGATATAGGTTTTATAAAGACAAGAAATCTTTTGATAGCAGGTGTTTTGCTGAGTTCAGTCATAGCGCTTCTTATGGGCATGGCTCTGGCTGATATAGAGTACTGGATGAGTGTTACGGCAGTAATTTTTGTTATTGCAAGAGCGGCGGTATATATAGCAGTTGTGGGCATGGCGATTTCAGGATGCGTAGGCATCTCAAAAAGAAAAAAAGGCAGAAAAAGCAAAAAACGTATTGACCTGGAAAACGAATATAAAGAGAAGTGCAACAGAACATGGAAGGTTTATCTATGGCTTTCAGTGATCAGCATTGCTATTGATGCGGCAGGTGTTATACTTATAAATCAGGATCCGGTCATATGGACCGCTTTGATATGGATCGCCGGAACTGCAGTAATGGTATCAGGGGCAATCGCGGCAAAAAGGGTCAATGAGGCTTTTGATCTATGCAGCTAGCATTAGCCGCACCCGCTCATAACTATTTATTTCAAAATCCCATTTATGGAACAGACGCAAATATATTTGCACCTGTTTTTTATTTGTGTTAAAATGACTTTGTATTTGAGGAGAGATATGGATATCAGAGAATATGAAGAGCTTCTGAAACAAATGACCGGCATAATAAAAGAAGCGGTCCATGTGGTGGATGCCGGCGGCCGAAGCATCATTTACAATCAGGCAATGGCAAATCTGGAAGAGACCCGCAGAGAAGAAGTACTGGGGACTCTTTTTGCCGATACTTTTTCAAATATACCAAAGGAAGAAAGTACGATGCTGAATGCCCTGCGTTACGGCAAAGCCACCATGAACAAACAGCAGACTTATCTTAACAAATACGGCAAAGAAATAACCACTGTAAATTCTACTGTCCCTGTTATAATTGATGGAAAAATCGTTGCGGCAGTGGAAATAGCCAGAGATATAACAGACATAAAAAACTTGTCGAATACCATACTGGAGCTGCAGGAAGAATCAATAAAACCCAAAAAAACAGAACATCAGGGCATAAAGCACTATAACTTTACGGATATAATAGGAGAAGATACGGAGTTCGTGAAACTGGTGGATTCAGCAAAAAAAGCCTCACAAAACAAGGCATCTGTTTTTATATACGGTGAAACCGGCACAGGAAAAGAGCTGTTTGCACAAAGCATACATTATGACGGGTCAAGAAAAAACAAGCCATTTCTTGCACAAAACTGTGCAGCTCTTCCGGCCAGTCTTCTTGAGGGGATACTTTTTGGGACTGCCAAAGGGGGATTCACCGGAGCCGTTGACAGGGCAGGGCTTTTTGAACAGGCCAACGGCGGTACCCTGTTACTGGATGAGATAAGCGCCATGCCATATGATCTTCAGAGCAAACTGTTAAGAGTTCTTCAGGAAGACTACATAAGAAGACTTGGAGGGATGAAGGACGTGCCGGTGGACGTAAGGATAATAGCCACTGTCAATGAAAAGCCGGAGATACTGATAGAAAAGGGTGCTCTCCGAAAAGACCTTTATTATAGGCTTGGCATAGTGAATCTGGATCTTCCGCCTTTAAGAGAAAGAAGAGAAGACATACCTGTTTTGGCCCATAGACTTCTTGAAAAGCAAAGCAGGCGTTTCAAAAAAAAGATATCAGGATTTTCTGAAAATGCTCTCGGGAAACTTCAGAGTCATGACTATCCGGGGAATATAAGAGAACTTGAGAATATTATTATAGCCGCCGTTTCCATGGCTGATGAAGAAAGCTTACTTGATGCGGAGCATATAATATTACCGGCAGCATTATATCAAAAGCCCGGCAAAAAAGAAATGGCGGCACGGTACAATAACGGGATAGAAAAAATGAAAGGAACATCTCTTTCCGGCCATTTGGACATAATAGAAAAGGAACTGATAAGGGAAGCTATGGAAAAGACAAAGGGAAATGTTTCCCGGGCGGCAGATATGCTGGGTATAAGCAGGCAGCTTCTCCAGCATAAACTGAAAAAATAATATGCGAAAAGGTGCAAACATTTTTGCATAGCTTGTGCAAATATATTTGCATATGAACGACAGACCCTGCAGTAAAAAGTATATTTATAATCAAAAAGCCCTGATTTTCAGGCTTTTTTTACGTACAAAAGCATAAAAACAAATGGCACGGTAATTGCTATATATAGTAGAAGATGCGTGTGCTGATAAAAAAGCATCTTAAAAGGTTGATATTTGAAAAAACATAAATGAAAAGGAGAAGAATTATGCAGAACGTAAAAGTTATTATTTGGGGACTGGGAGCAATGGGCGGCGGAGTGGCCGATATGCTTCTTTCAAAAAAAGGTGTGGATATCGTCGGAGTTGCCGGAAGAGGCAAGAAGATCGGAACATCCATGTATGACTATATCAAGACTGAAAAGGGCAACAGACAGGATGTTATCATCGGTGATGCTGAAGATGTTATAAAACCCGGTGCGGCAGATATAGTTATACTCTGTACTGATTCCTTTACAAAAAACGCCTTCCCGAGACTGAAGTTCATAATGGAACAGGGAATAAACGTAATAACCTCTGCAGAGGAAATGGCATATCCAAAGGCAAAAGAGCCTGAACTGGCAGAAGAGCTGGATAAAATAGCAAAGAAAAACGGAGTTTCCTGTCTTGGCACAGGCATAAATCCGGGGCACATAATGGACATGCTGGTACTTATAATGACAGGATGCATGGTGGATGTAAAGCACATAACATCAAGAAGAGTAAACAGCCTTTCACCTTTCGGACCCGCAGTAATGGAAGAACAGGGCATAGGAATAGCTGTTGACGAATTCAAGAAAAGAAAAGCAGAAGGAACAATGGCAGGACATGTGGGATTTGCAGAATCTATAGGCATGATGGCAGAAGGTCTGGGACTTGGGGTCGAAAAATTCTCTCAGGACATGAATCCGATCACAACAGATGTTGACAGAAAATCACCCTATGGATATGCAAAAGCAGGTTCATGTGCAGGCGTTTCAATGGAAGCTGATGCAACACTTACAGGCGGCATGGAAATAAGGATGGAGCATCCTCAGCAGATCGAACCGGAACAGGTGGGAGTACAGACGGGAGATTACGTTATCATCAAGGGAACACCTGCCATAAATATGGTAAACAGCCCCGAAGTCGAAGGAGGACTGGGAACTATCGCAATGTGTGCAAACATGATACCCCAGGTGATAAATGCCAGGCCCGGACTTCATACAATGCTGACACTGCCCATAGCCCATGGGATAATGGGAGATATGAGACAGTTCATAGATGAGGATTGTAAAATCGTAAAATAGGAGTAAACAAATGATAAAAAAAGGTGAGTGGGTAAGGATCCACAAAAATATACTGGAACCCGGAGAAAGAGCTCCGCAGGTGCCCGATGACACAAAGGAGTGTCCCCTTGAAATGTGGGACAAGGGATTTTTGACATCGGATGCCCATATGGGGGATGAAGTAGAAATAGAAACTGTGGCGGGCAGGATCGAAAAAGGCACTTTGATCGAAGTGAACCCTTCTTACGATCATGATTTCGGTAAATGTGTTCCCGAACTTCTGAAGATAGACAAACAGGTAAGGGAAATACTTTTCGGAGGTGAAAAATAATGGTAAAAGCAAATGACTATGCCTCCGTAATGGGAAGAAAAGCAGAAATAATGCTCAGATCCGTAGGAATAGATTATTCCAAATTCGAATCGGGATCCATCGCTTTCGATTATGAAAAAATGATGAAAGAGACCGGATACACACTGGAAGAAATGCAGGAGATCCAGTACGGAGTAAATGTGGGAAACACACCTTTACTTGAGCTCAAGAACCTGACAGCACTGGCCAGATCCTGTGCACCCGAGGGCAAAGGCGCCAGGATATTCATAAAAGACGAGGCCTCCAATCCTTCAGGCAGCTTCAAGGCAAGAAGGGCGGCAAACGCAGTTTATCATGCAAAGAAGCTGGGCTATAAGGGAGTCATCGCAGCAACAAGCGGCAATTACGGAGCTGCGGTGGCATCTCAAGCCGCCATAGCCGGACTCAAATGTATCATTGTTCAGGAGTGCTATGATTCCCAGGGCAAGGGACAGCCGGAAATAGTTGAAAAAGCACGAAAATGTGAGGCGCTGGGAGCAGAAGTCGTTCAGCTTTCCGTAGGTCCTGAGCTTTTTTACAAATTCCTGCTGCTGCTGGAAGAAACGGGCTATTTCAATGCATCTTTATACACCCCATTTGGTATTGCGGGAGTAGAAACGCTTGGTTATGAAGTTTCCATGCAGTTCAGAGAAAAATACGGAAAAGATCCGGATGTTGTGATATGTACCCATGCGGGAGGCGGAAATCTGACAGGTACTGCAAGAGGCCTAAAAAAGGCAGGGGCGGCAAGTACGGTAATCGGTGCTTCTGTGGATCTGGCAGGACTCCATATGGCTTCTGACAAAGCATTCAACTTGAAATCTTTCACAACGGGACATACGGGATTCGGCGTACCTTTTTCAAACTGGCCGGACAGATCCGATGTGCCCAGGTCTGCAGCAAGACCTCTAAGATACATGGAAAGATATGTCACGATCACTCAGGGTGATGTCTTTTATATGACAGAATGTCTGGCAACTCTGGAAGGACTTGAAAAAGGGCCCGCGGGGAACACTTCTCTGGCAGCGGCTTTTGCACTGTCCCAGGAATATGACAGGGATAAACTCATTGTAGTTCAGGAAACCGAGTATACGGGAGCAGGCAAACATGTGCAACCCCAGCTTTCTTTTGCAAAGAGCAACGGCATAGAGGTATTCTTCGGAGATCCCAAAGATGAGATGCCCGGCAAAAATATAGTACTGCCCGAGCATCCGTCTCTTATAAAAGCCACGGATGTAGACCTTGATCATATGAGAAGATCTCTCATAAAAACCGCACTGAAAACATATAACACATCTGAGCCGACGGAGCAGGACATAAAATTCCTTGCTGAAGAAACCATGAAGGATGAAACATGGGTAAGGAAAACTGTCAGTGAACTGAAATAGAAACCAGCCCATGGGGGCAATAATTTTGAAAGGATTGATAAGGATGAAAAGAAAAGATGATTTTGCAGAACGCAGAAAACATATAGCGGACTTGTCGGATCAGGAACTTTACGACAGGTTCTGGGATCTTACTACACAAGTAGTGACTCCCATGCTTGAGCTGGGCAAAAAAAATACGACACCCTCCGTTGAAAGATCCGTTCTTCTCAGAATGGGCATCTCTTCCCTTGAGACCAAGCCCATCGTTGAAGGATGCATGGAAAGAGGACTTATGGGAAAAGGAGCGGGACACGTGGTATACAAACTTTCAAAGGCCAAAGGCATTTCCGTAAAGGAAGCAGGAACAATGCTGGCTGAGGGAAAAGGCTGGGATGAAGCCGTATCTCTGTTCAAAAAGGGGGTGTAGGAAATGGCTGAAATAAAACTGAAACATAATGAAAAACTGGATCTCGACAACATATTAAAAGATCTTGACAAATATGAACCCAGAAGAAAAGGCTGGACATGGAGAACCCCCGCACCGGGACTTAAGATGGGTCCCTTTGAGTATAAGGATGCCTCAGAGCCCCTTAAAAACGGAGTGCCTCTGCCCCCGGCCAAGTATTTTGACAACATAGATCCTCAGCCTATGCCGGTAATAACCACAGAGATCGCATCCGGAAGATTTGAAGATGATATAAGAAGGATGAGGATGGGAGCGTGGCACGGAGCAGACCATCTTATGGTAATAAGAACTGCCGGGCAGTCTCACATGGACAATCTTATTGAAGGGACACCTCAGGGCATAGGCGGAGTGCCTATTTCCAGGAAGCAGGTAAGAGCCCAGAGAAAAGCCCTTGATGCCATCGAAGATGAAGTGGGACGTCCGATAAATTATCACTCATATGTATCCGGAGTGGCAGGACCCGATATCGCAGTGATGTTTGCAGAAGAAGGCGTGAACGGTGCCCATCAGGATCCCCAGTACAATGTTCTTTACAGAAACATAAACTGTGTAAGATCATTTGTTGATGCATGTGAATCCAAAAAAGTCCTGGCATGGGCAGAGATAGCCCAGATAGACGGAGCCCATAATGCCAATGCAACAGCAAGGGACGCATGGAAGGTAATGCCCGAACTGATAGTTCAGCATGCAATAAATTCCAGATTCTCTGAACTGGCAGGAATAAAACCGGAAAACATATGTCTTTCAACAGTACCTCCCACTGCAACACCGGGACCATGTGTATTCATGGATCTTCCCTATGCGGTGGCACTCAGGGAAATATGTGACAGGTACAGAATGAGAGCACAGATGAACACCAAGTATATCGACTCTTCTGCCAGAGAAGCCACGGTCACACATGTTCTTAATATGCTGGTATCCAAGTTTACAAGTGCTGATATACAGTCCACTATAACTCCGGACGAAGGCAGAAACGTACCATGGCATATATATAATGTGGAAGCATGCGATACAGCCAAGCAGACACTGATCGGACTTGACGGTCTTATGGAAATGGTGGAACTTAAGAGTGACGGCCCTCTTCGTGAAAAAGCAAGAGAAATAAAAGAAAGAGCATGCCTTTTCATGGAAGAGATACTGGAAGTCGGCGGATATTTCAAAGCCGTGGAAGAAGGCTTTTTCGTTGATTCCGCAGAATACCCCGAAAGAAACGGAGACGGCATAGCAAGGCAGATAGACGGAGGTATCGGATATGGATACATCTACGAAAGAGATGAAGACTACATGGCTCCCGTTACAGCTCATTTCGGACAGAATAATGTAAAGCAGTACGGAGGCGATCCAAAAGATCCTTCAGCACTTATAGGCGGATGTACCCTTGAAGACAGAAGCAAGATCGTTTACATCGATGAGCTTGATGATGTGGACAATGTCAATGTAAGAATGGAAGAAACATCCAAATATAGGGACACCTCTGCCATGATACCTGAAATGGAATGGATGGGAGACGGCATCGTGATGCTGACAATGATGATACCGGAAAACAGAAGGACAGCAGAAGTTGCAGCTGTGGAGATAGCCACCAAGATGGGGCTTGCAGATCCCGAGGTAATAAACAGGGAAGTCCTTCAGGATGCTGAAGGGACAAGGATAGAACTCAAGGGCAAACTGGGATTTGACATAGATGTATCCAAACTTGTCATCCCTCCGGAACCTCACTATCTTTCGGATGATGAAATAAGAGCAGATGTGGAAGCGCATCCATTAAAGATAGTATGCGGAACAGTGGGTGAAGATGAGCATTCTGTCGGATTAAGAGAGATCATCGATATCAAGCACGGTGGGATAGAAAGATTCGGTATAGAAGTTCATTATCTGGGAACTTCAGTGCCGGTGGAGAAACTGGTGGATGCAGCAGTGGAACTGAAAGCAGAAGCAATACTGGCATCCACAATAATATCTCATGACAATATCCACTATAAGAATATGAAGAGGATACATGAGCTGGCCATAGAAAAAGGAATAAGAGATGATGTGATCATCGCCGCAGGCGGGACACAGGTAATTCCCGAAGAGGGACTGAAAACCGGAGTAGACGCCGCCTTCGGCAGAAATTCTCACGGCATAGATGTAGCCTCGTTCCTTATAGAAGAAAGACAGCGCAGAAGAAAAGACAAATAAAACATTTTTGCAGGAATTAGCGGGCGGGCATTTGTCCGTCCGCAATTTTTGTTTGACCCGTTTCATATATGCATGCTTATCATTGTAAAAAAAAGAATATCATGTATGATATAAATATCGGCAAAAAGAAAAGGAGTTTAAATGAAAACAGATGTGCTGGTGGCGGAAATAGGTTCAACCACGACAGTTGTAAATGCTTTCGATAAAATCGATACGGATGACCCGGTATTCTGGGGGCAGGGGCAGGCACCCACTTCAGTTCTTGAAGGAGATGTACGCGTCGGCCTTAGGGGAGCGATCACGGATCTTTGCAGCAGAAAAGGAATAGACAGACTGGAATATGGCAGCATGCTGGCCACATCATCTGCAGCAGGAGGACTGAAAATGACCGTTCACGGTCTTGTTTACGATATGACCGCAAGAGCGGCAAAGGAGGCAGCTCTCGGGGCAGGTGGAATAATATATTATATTACTGCCGGAAGAATAAGAAGGAGCGATCTGAAAAAGATACAGGAGATCCGCCCCAATCTTATACTGATAGCCGGCGGAGTTGATTTCGGAGAAAGAGACACCGCCATATATAATGCGGAAATGATACGGGGCATGGATATGGATGTGCCTGTTATTTATGCGGGCAATGTGGAAAACCATGAAGAAATAAAAATGATCTTTGAGGATGCGGGCATCAGACTCTATATAGTCGAAAATGTTTATCCGAAAATAGATGACCTTAATGTGGAGCCCTGCAGAAAAGTCATACAGGATGCATTTGAAGAACATATTATACACGCACCGGGTATGGAACATGTAAGAGAAATGGTAGACGGGCCCATAATACCCACACCCGGAGCCGTCATGGAATGTACCAAGCTCCTGAATGAATATATAGGAAACTTAATGGTTCTGGACGTGGGTGGAGCCACCACGGATGTTCATTCGGTAACAGAAGATTCGGAGCAGATTGCCGCACTTCTTATCAGCCCCGAGCCAAAAGCCAAACGCACGGTGGAGGGAGATCTGGGCTTATACGTCAACAGGATGAAGGTCATCGAATCAATAGGAGAAGAAAACTTCAGAAAGGATCTTGCTGGCATAGATGTTGAAAAGGCCCTTGAGAGCTATGTGGCCATACCCAGGAACGGAGATGAAGTAAAGCTTGTGGAAAGGCTTGCAGAGGAAGCAGTACTAAAAGCCGTTGAAAGACATGCGGGCACAATAAGATATATATACGGACCTTCGGGAAGACAGACTCTGGCAGAAGGAAAAGATCTCACTCAGGTGGAATATATAGTAGGGACAGGAGGAGCGCTCACCAGGCTGCCAAGAAGGATCGAGCTCATGAAGGAGATCCCGAAGCATAATGGATCAGGGATGATGCTTTTTCCCGGCGAAGGGGCAAAGATACTGGTGGATAACGATTATATAATGGCATCCCTGGGTGTCCTTTCAAAAAGATATAAAGAAGCCGCAGTAAAACTGCTTGAAAAAAGCCTGGACTTCAAATTCCCCCAAAAAAAGGAGGCAAAATAATGTATCCGAGATTATTGATAAACATAGAAAAACTCAAAAAAAATATAGATGCTGTGGCGAAAATCACGAAAGAAGATGGAAACTGTTCAATGATGATCGTAACAAAAGCTCTTTGCGCAGACAGAAAAACAGCTGAAATGATAGGAAAACATCCGCAGGTGGATTATGTGGCGGATTCACGTATAGCTAACATTAAGACCTATTCTGAATTCGTAAGAAAAAACGGCAAGGAAACGGTACTTATGCGTCTGCCCATGGGATCGGAGATAAAGGATGTGGTAAGGTATGCGGATATAAGTTTCAATTCGGAGGTTTCCACCCTGGAGATGCTGGATAAAGAAGCCGCAAAACAGGGGGTCGTTCACAAAGTCGTACTTATGATAGACCTGGGGGATCTGAGAGAGGGCATGTTTTTTGAGAATGAAAATGAGATATTCAAAGCAGCAAGAACCGTTCTTGCCGCCGGGAATCTTGAGCTTTTCGGTCTCGGGACAAATCTCACCTGTTACGGAGCCATCATACCCAAGTACGATAATCTTTCGGTGCTTTGTACATGGGCGGATAGAATAGAGGGCAAACTCAACATAAAGATACCGATGATATCGGGGGGCAATTCCAGTTCAATATACCTTATACCAAAAGGCGAAATGCCCGAAAGAATAAATAATCTCAGACTGGGAGAATCCTTTCTTCTCGGCAATGATACGGCTTACTGCACAAAACTAAAGGGAACAACAGATGATGCCCTGATACTGGAGGCTCAAATAATAGAATTGAAAGAGAAGCCTTCTCTTCCCATCGGAGAAGTCGGTGTAGATGCTTTCGGTAACAGACCGGAATACGAAGACAGAGGAACAATAAAAAGAGCCATACTGGCTGTGGGACAGCAGGATACCGAACAGAGCGGACTTCATCCTCTGGATGAAAAAGTGGATGTCCTGGGAGCCAGCTCGGATCATTTGATACTGGATGTGACCGGATCCGACAAAAAATATAAACCAGGTGATGTTATGCAGTTTAAAATGGAATATGGAGCAGTACTGAAAGCGGCCACAAGTCCCTATGTTGAAAAAGTATATAAATAAAACCTGAAAATCTTATATCTGAAGGAGTTACAGCAAAAAAAAACGGAGGAATGGATATGTTTAAATTCGCTTTTATTATCAATCTGCCCGGAGAATCACCGGCATCTTTCAGCAGGACCTATGAAACGGGAGAAAGCGCAAGCAGAATCCTGGCAACAGGATCCGACGAGATGACCAAAGATACCGTCAAAAAACTGGCGGAAGAAGGATATGAACTGGTCAATTTCTGCGGAGATTTCGATGATGAAATGACAAAAGGGTATTATGAAGCTGCTGAAGAGTCAATTGAAATGATGCATGCAGACTATTTTCCAAAAGAGATGGAAAAGCTGGAAGCCGCCTCATCTCTTAAGGAATACGGCATCATAATAATTGCCAAGGGAACAGAGGAAACTTACAAAATGAAAATGGACAGTCCCGAATGCAATGTAAGCATTTCTTTTGTAAAGGACATGGATCAGGCAAAGACCGCCGCCTGCCAACTGGTTGGTGGTGGCATAGACTTCATTGAACTATGCAGCTGGTTCGATAAAGAGAAAACAGAGGCAGTTATTGAAGCCATCGGCGGGAAAGTTCCTGTTGGAAGTTGCGGAAAAATAAACTGACCCTGATTTGATCAGGGCCCATGTGAAAAATCACTATATTTGACGGGAGAAGATCTTATTAGTTCAAGTTTAAGGGAACGGCTCATATTTTTTATGGCCTGTTCCCTTTTGAGTGCTTCTGATTTTGTATCATGTTTTTCCCAGTAAACAAGAAGTACGGGCAGGCGGCCCCTGGTATATTTGGCTCCTTTGCCGCTGTTGTGCACCTGCACCCTGTTTTTTATATCTGTGCTCCAGCCCGTATATAAGGTACCGTCGGAACACTCCAGAATATACACATAATTTCCCGAAGAGCCACTGTTCATAATACACCTGTCATTGGCAGAATACCCATTGCTTATCATACACTTCTTTGTTTTCTAAGGAGAGCCGAATTGGCTGCCATAAAGACAGTCAAAAGGCAAACAAGTACAATAAGGTCTTTATATATTTCAGAAAATCCGCTTCCATGCAGCATAACTTCAGTAAGAGCATCGGTGGTATAGTAAAGAGGCATAAAGTAACCGACGATCTCCCAGGTCCCCGAGAGCTCGAACAAGCCGCAAAGGAATATTTGGGGAAGTATAACAACGGGAATGAATTGAACCATCTGGAATTCACTGTTGGCCAGAGTTGAAAGAAGCATGCCGAGGGTAAGGGCGCATATAGCAGTAATAAGATTCACAAAAAGAACCAGCCATATACTTCCTTCCAGGGGCATCTTCAGAACATATACAACAAAAAATGTTACGATAGACGACTGCAAAACGGCCAGAACAGAAAACCCCAGGGCATAGCCCGTTATTATTTCTCCCCTTCTTATGGGAGTCGAAAGGAGTTTCTGCAATGTGCCGCTGGTCCGTTCCCCCAGAAAATTGATTCCCGCTATCAGAAAAACAAGAAAGAATATTATTATACCGATCATGGCTGCACCGTAATTGTCAAACAGGGACCAGTCATCACCGCCATAAATGTAATCAGTTTGTATCTCGGGTTCGGCAAAGGATAAGGGGATCGGGATATCTTTTTTTATTGCTTCTGCGGCGGCAACTGCTATCAGAGCTTTGATCCTTGATGCTTTTGAAGCATCCGTCCCGTCAATAAGGACCTCTATATCCGTGTAATCGGCCAGGCCTTCATCGTCATCCCGAATATCAACGGCTGCTGTTATTTTTCCGTCTCTGATGGCTTTTTCTGCAAGATCGCCATCGTAATAGGAAACGTTAACATCAAAATCCTCGTTATCCTTCAATGCTTCAGAAAAATGGTCCGGAGCTCTTATGATCCCTATATCGTATCCGGAATCACCTGAGTCCAGTATAAAATAAACGATGGTCAGTATCAAAAGGGGAGCAACAACGATAATGCCTACCGTGCGTTTGTCATGGCGGATCTGATTCAATATACGCAGGGCGACCGCTTTAACTCTCATCAGAAACACCTCCTCTGCCGAAGTATATGAATGCATCCTCGATGGTTTCGGATCCCGATTTTTTTATCATTTCTGCGGGTGTCCCTTCAGCCAGAACCACCCCTTCCCGCATCATGGCCAGCCTGTGGCATTTTCCCGCTTCATCCATTACATGGGTAGTGACAAGTATGGTGACCCCCTGATCGGACAGATCGTATAGTTCTTTCCATATACTTTTTCTGAGCACCGGGTCTATGCCCACTGTGGGCTCGTCCAACAGAAGGACTTTTGGATCCGGCAGAAGAGCTATGGCCAGAGACAGTCTCTGCTTCATGCCTTCGGAATATGCGGAAACAGTTTTCTTGAGCTCATATCCAAGCCCCACCAGATCGGCAACCTTGCTGATCCTTTCAGCTAAGGCACTTCCTCTGAATCCATATACACTTCCGAAAAATTTGAGATTTTCATAGGCGGAAAGAGTGGGATAAAGGGCTGCGGACTGAGCCATGTAGCCCATTTGAGCCATAAGAGAAAGGTCGGGCATCAGTCCTCCCATTATATATGCACTGCCGGAGTCCTGTTTGAGTATTCCCGCCATGATTTTGACAGAAGTGGTCTTTCCACAGCCGGAAGGGCCTAAAAGACCAAAAATACAGCCCTTTGGGATTTTCAGAGAAACATCGAAAAGCACCTGTTTTTTGCGGAAGCTTTTGTTTATATTATCAAGTCTGATACAGTTTTCCATAATATATCATCCTTTCATACAGAAAAGATTTCTGCTTCTTGCAACATATAATATGTTATTATATCATATAACAGAAAAGCATTTATAGAAATCAAAAAAAGCGTTTGATGATATTAAAAGGGAGAAAAACATGTCAAGACTTGAAAAAATCAAAACAGGATTGCCCGGGCTGGACGGGATACTTCAGAATGTGAGACAGGGGGAAAGCGTGGTATGGCAGATCTCGGATGGAGAAGACTATGCCTATTTTGCCAGGCATTTTGCAGATCAGGCAATTAAGGAAGGACGTAATGTAATATACTTCCGTTTTTCGGACTACCCTGCATTACTCCAGAAGCAGGAGGGATTAAAGATAATAAGAATGGATCTTAACTCCGGGTTCGAGAAATTTACAGTAAGTATTTACAAGGTCATTTCAAAACAGGATCCGGGCACCTTTTATGTTTTTGACTGTATGTCACAGCTTCAGACTGTATGGGCGGCGGATTTTATGATGCGTAACTTCTTCAAAGCCATTTGTCCGGCACTGAAAGAAATGAAAGGAACGGGATATTTCAGTATAGCCTATAAAGGACATTCCTATGATTCAATAAGTCAGATAAAGGAAACAGCCGATATATATATAAATACTGTCAGCGGTCCCGAAGGCATATATGTTCAGCCCCTTAAGGCTGTCAACAGAAAATCACCTACAATGTTTTTCCCTCACCTGATATCGGATGAAAAGGCGGCAAAACTTCCCCCCATAACAGATGGTATAAGCAGCAGTAAATATTACGGACTGTTAAAAATAAAGGCCAGGAACCCGGGGCAGAGATTCCTTGATAACTGGGATGTTTTTCTTATGGAAGCTCAGACGGCCATGCTGGAAGAGTCTCCGGATAAGGAACTTTATGAAAAGAAGCTTTACAAGATGCTCATAGGCAGAGATCAGGAAAGAGCCAACCTGTTCAAATCCAATTATACCATACAGGATTATCTGAATATAAATCTAAGACTGGTGGGTACCGGAAGCATAGGGGGCAAAGCCGCAGGAATGCTGCTGGCCCGTAAAATAATAGAAAACAACAGACCGGATCTGGCCGAGCACATAGAAGAACACGATTCATTTTATGTGGGTTCCAATGTGTTCTATACATTTCTTATCAGAAATAACTGGTGGAAACTATGGCTTGAACACAAAAGCGATGAAGGCTATTTTATGGCTGCCAGAGTACTGAAAAGCCAGATACCCTATGGTGAGTTTCCGGACCTGGTCAAAGAAAAATTCAGAAGACTGATAGATCATTACGGACAGAATCCTATAATAGTAAGATCCAGTTCCCTGCTGGAGGATGGATTCGGAAATGCCTTCGCGGGCAAATACGATTCGATTTTCTGTGTGAACATCGGCTCTCCCGAAGAACGTTACGAACAGTTTGTGAAAGCGGTAAAGGATGTTTATGCCAGTGCCATGGATGAATCCGCATTGATATACAGAAAACAGAGAGGTCTTGACAAGGCCGATGAACAGATGTCTATTCTGGTGCAGCGGGTCTCCGGATCCGTATTCGAGGATGTTTTTATGCCCGGAGCCGCAGGTGTGGGCTATTCCATGAACTCATACACATGGAACAAATCCATTGATCCAAACGAGGGTATGATACGTATCGTTGCAGGATTGGGCACCCGGGCGGTGAACAGAACTTTCCAGGATTATCCCCGGCTGGCAGCACTGGATAAGCCGGCACTCAAACCATCAATGCTGCCGGAAGACAGATTCAGGTTCGTCCAGAAAAATGTAGATGTACTGGACTTTACAGAGAACACTCTACTCACTATACCCCTTGAAGAGGTGGCGGAAAAAGCACCCAAATGGTACAATTCACTTTTTGTGGAGCACGATTACGATACCGAAAACAGACTTAAGGACATGGGACGTAAACAGCAGGTAATATCCACCACATGTGAAAGGATGCTCAAAAATGAAGAGCTGGTATCCACCATGAGAGAAGTATTAAAGACCCTGCATGATCATTACAAATATCCTGTGGATATAGAATTCACCATAAACTTTTCCGAAAAAGGAGAGTTCCTTATAAATCTTCTTCAGTGCAGACCGCTGCAGTCAAAGGGAACCGGAATAGCGGGAGTTAAGATCCCGGAGGTGCCTGAAGAAAAAATGTTTATGAAGCTTTTCAAGAATACCATGGGCGGTCCCACAAAAATGGAATTTGACATGGTAGTGATAGTCGATGCCAAAGGGTATGCGGAAATGCCATACAAAGAAAAATTCTCTGTGGCAAATGCCATACACGCGGTCAATACTTATGCGGGGCAGAACAAAAAAAGCCTTATGATACTGGGGCCGGGCAGATGGGGAACAAATTCGGCAGAACTGGGCATCCCGGTAAGATATGCCCAGATAAGCAATGTGAATGCCATATTCGAAATGTCCTTTGAAAGCAGCGGACTTATGCCGGAGCTTTCTTTTGGGAGCCATTTCTTCCAGGATCTTGTGGAGACCAACACTTTTTATGGGGCTGTTTTTGAAAAAGACAGTTCAGAGGGAGTAAAAAGCATATACAGGCCCCAGGTACTTGAAAACGAAAAAGAAGTATATGACGAAATACCGGATACCATCAAGGCCCTTAGAAACATAATAAAAGTATATGAACTGGAAGAAAGCAGGATGGTCCTGGTGGCAGACAGCAAAGGGGAAGAAACCGTTTGTTGGAAGGAGAAAGAAAACCCCAAAAGCAGTAAATAGATAAAAACCGCTTTGCCAAAAGGACTGCAGGGATACTTAACAGAAACTTAACAGATTTAACAGAAATATAACGGTATTTTTAATACTCCCGTAACAATACGGGGGTATTATTTACTTGTAAACAAAAGTTAAAAAAATAAAACGGCGGCGAAAAAGGATCCGCCGAAGGATGCAAGGGCATTCAGGAAGGAAAGAAAAATGAAAAAGAACAAGATCAAAAAAATCATAGTGCTGGGACTGGCAATGGCACTGACAACAGGAGTCATGTCAGCCTGCGGAGGAGAAAGCGGAAACGATGAGCAAAAAAGCTCCGGAGAAACTGTGGTCATAGCTGGGTCCACATCAGTACAGCCCCTTTCGGAGGTGATGGCAGAAGAGTTCATGGCAGATAACGAAGGTACGTCAGTCGAGGTCCAGGGCGGTGGCTCGGGACAGGGCATAAAGTCCATCCAAGAGGGCATAGCGGACATCGGATCTCTTTCAAGAGAAGTAAAGGATGAAGAAAAAGGTTCTGTAAAAGAAGAGTACATAATAGCCATGGATGGCGTGGCAGTGGTAGTCAATACAGAAACCGAAACGGAAGATATCACCATTGAAGAACTTGAAAAGATATACACCGGTGAGATCACAAACTGGAAAGAGCTTGGCGGAAAAGATGCGGAAATAACCGTGGTTTCCAGAGAAGAAGGATCCGGTACCAGAGGAGCTTTCACGGAAATAACAGGTGTACTTGTTAAGGACGACGAAGGCAACGAAACAGACAACACAACTGCAGACGCCCTGGTACAGCCCTCAACGGGATCAGTTATAAAAACTGTTTCTTCAACACCCGATTCCATAGGATATGTTTCACTGGCGGCAGTAAGTGATGAAGTCAAGGCATTGAAGGTGGAAGGCGTTGAGCCCTCAAAGGACACTGTGCTGGACGGGACCTACAAGATCTCAAGACCCTTTGTATACGTTACCGGCAACGATATAAGCGAATCGGCAAAAGCTTTCATAGACTTTGTTTTGAGCGACAAAGGACAGGAGCTTGTAGAAGAAAACGGTTTCATACCGGTACAGTAATATGAGCGCAAAAGAAAAGATATTTGAAAAACTGATACTCATAAGCGCCGTTGTCTCTGTGGCAGCGGTCGCTTTGATAACTGTATTTATATTCAGCTCCGGCCTGCCCGCCATCAGGGAAACAGGAGTAACGGAGTTTATTACTGGAACAGACTGGAGTCCCACAAACGGTCAGTTCGGCATACTCCCCCTTATTGCAGGGACGCTGGCCGTTACGGCACTGGCCCTGTTGATAGGGATCCCCACCGGCGTGGGCTGCGCCCTATTCCTGGCCGAAATCACAGGAGAAAAAACCGCACGGATATTTCGCTCGGCCATAGAACTTCTGGCAGGCATACCTTCGGTGGTATACGGATTCTTCGGCCTGGTAATTCTGGTGCCGGTCATAAGGAATGTTTTCGGAGGCAGCGGATTCAGCATAATCGCAGGAGGTATAATACTGGCAGTCATGATACTTCCCACTATAGTAAGTATTTCGGCAAACTCAATATCTTCAGTTCCGTCAGAGTTCAGAGAAGCATCCCTTTCTCTTGGTGCTGACCGGCGGGAAACTATAATGAAAGTGATACTTCCGGCTGCAAAGTCAGGTATATTTTCATCTGTCATACTGGGAATGGGAAGAGCCATAGGGGAAACAATGGCTGTCCTGCTCATAACAGGCAATGTGGCAAAGATGCCGGAAGCCGTTACTGATCCGGTGGCCACCCTGACCGGGACCATAGCCATGGAAATGCCATATGCGACGCCGCAACATCAGCAGGCTCTTTTCGGTATAGGCATAATACTTTTTGTCATAATAGTACTGCTCAACGGAACAGCTCAGCTGATAATGAAAAGGTTCGGGGGTGCAGGGTCATGATGAAAGAAAACATAAGAGAAAAAGGTCCAAAAAAGCTTAAAAGTCTTCTTTTCACCGGAACTATCCAGATAATAGCGGCTATTACCCTGGCAGCACTGCTCATCATAATAGGATATATACTTGTGAAAGGACTGCCCGGCATAACATGGGAATTTCTTTCGGAAGATCCCAGTGCCATGGGCAGAGAAGGAGGAATCTTTTCAATAATAGTGGGGACACTTTATGTGACAGTCCTGGCTGTTTTGATAGCAATGCCCATAAGTGTGGGGGCAGCCGTTTACTTCAACGAATATGCATCAGGGAAAAAGGCCGTGACGGTAATAAGGTTTTTTACCGAGGTTTTGGCAGGAATACCGTCCATCATATTCGGCCTTTTCGGATTTGCATTCTTTGTGGTTTTTCTGGGTCTTGGATGGTCCTGCTTATCGGGTGGGCTGACACTTACAATAATGATATTGCCAACGATAATAAGGACAACGGAAGAAGCCCTAAAAACTGTACCCATGGCATATAGGGAGGGAAGTCTTGCTCTCGGTGCCACAAAGTGGCAGACTATAGTAAAGGTTGTACTTCCCTGCTGCAGGGGGGGCATCCTGACAGGCCTGATACTTGGTCTTGGCAGAGCCATCGGAGAAACAGCCGCAGTAATGCTTACTGTAGGCGGATCCCTTAATATGCCGGTGTCTGTTATGGATTCCGCAAGGACCATGGCACTTCACCTTTACAATCTGGCATCTGAAGGAATAAGCGAAGAAAAAACTTATGCCACCGCAGCGCTGCTCATCATAGTTATACTTATAATAAATACTGCTGCAAACAATATAGGTAAAAGACCTTTTAAAGGGGGAAGACACAAAAAAATATTACTTCAAGGAGTAAAAGATGAATAATAAAAAAACAAAATTTGAGATAAAGGATCTCGACCTCTATTACGGAGATTTTCAGGCCCTGAAAAAAGTTGGGATAGATATTTATGAAAGGGAAATAACAGCACTTATAGGTCCTTCCGGATGCGGCAAATCGACTTTTTTAAGGACACTGAACAGGATGAACGATCTGATACCGGGCACCAGGATCGAAGGGCAGGTGAAGTTCGATAATAAGGATATCTATGATAAAGACACCGATGTGATAGGACTGCGTAAAAAGGTGGGAATGGTTT
>Ga0209723_1000797_pt1 | contig 54679 bp, 50 predicted proteins | sample BiotimSIPDNA_2_FD_185750 | JGI IMG/M metagenome (GOLD analysis project Ga0209723, IMG submission 185750) | Anaerobic biogas reactor microbial communites from Washington, USA - Biogas_R2 time_0 SIP DNA (SPAdes) (version 2) | ecosystem: Engineered > Bioreactor > Anaerobic > Unclassified | place... | reverse complement strand
CTGGTGTTGTTTCCAGACTTAATGCAGTTCCTGTTTTCGTGGATTCCGACCCAGTAACGTTTAATATCAGTCCTGAAAAAATTGAAGAAAAAATAACCAGCAGCACAAGAGCAGTAATTTCCGTCCATCTTTTCGGGCAATGTGCTGATATGGATAAGATTATTAGAATTGCGGAAAAGCATAATTTATATGTTATTGAAGACGGCGCTCAAGCTATAGGAGCTCAGTATAAAGACGGTAAATTTGCCGGAACTATCGGTCATATAGGCTGTTATTCGTTTTTCCCCAGTAAAAATATGGGTGGTTACGGCGATGGCGGAATGGTTGTAACAAATGATGAAAAACTTGCCGTTAAATTAAAAATGCTGCGGGTTCATGGAATGGAGCCTAAATATTATCATAAAATGATTGGCGGAAATTTCCGTCTCGATGCCATTCAGGCTGCTGTATTGAATGTTAAACTTCCTCATCTCGATTCGTGGTCTGCAAAAAGAAGAGAAAATGCGGAAAGGTATATTGGTCAGTTTATCAAAGCAGGGCTTGCTGATTCAACAGGCAGAAAAGAGTATAACAATAATAATAAAATATTGCTGCCCGAAGCTGTTTATAAATCAAACCAGGTAAAAAACTATCACATTTATAATCAATTCATTATCCGTGCAGAAAACAGAGATTCTTTAAGAGAATTCCTCAGCAAAAATGAAATTGCTACCGAAATATATTATCCTGTGCCTTTCCATAAGCAGGAATGTTTTGCAGATTTAGGATATTCCGAAGGTGATTTTCCGGTAGCTGAGGATGCCTCCAAAAAATCAATTGCTTTACCTATTTATCCTGAATTAACGGATGAACAGATTGATTTCGTTGTCCAAAAAATTGCCGAGTTTTTTAACTAAAAGGTCAATTGATTTAAATCAATATTAGCGGCTAAAGTATTATTCCATTTCTCCGATTATAGCTACGTTTGTATACAATTATAATTGCAGATGATTATTGAGATGATAAATACGGAGAAGACCGAAAATTTAGTGCCGATCCGCAACGAAATAACAAATTCCGAATTAGATTTTGAAAATCTTCAAAAAAAGTATAACAGGCTAAAAGCATTTTATGATGCAATTATTCTCACTTCTCCCGATATAGCTGTTATAATCCGGTTAAATGATGGGAAAATTATTGAAGTAAATAAAAGTTTTGAGAGAAACACCGGTTATCTTGCAAAAGAAATTTGCGGGAAGTCTTCTTCAGAATTTTGTATGTGGTACAATGAGGAAGACAGAGAAACATTTTTAAAGCGCTTAATTGAAGAAAAAGAAATTAATAATTTTGAAACAGTATTTCGCTTAAAAAACGGAGAATTAAGAAACGGACTGATTTCAGCGAAGGTTATAGAGTTTGAGAATGAAATTTATAATTATTCGGTTATTAAAGATATTACAGATTATAAAAAGCATGCTGAAGAATTAAGAATTGCAAAAGAAAAAGCTGAGAAATCTGATAAACTTAAATCTGAATTTCTTGCGCAAATGTCCCACGAAATCCGTACTCCTGTTAATACAATTTTAAGTTTTTCTTCTTTGCTGGAAAACGAACTGGGTGATGTAATACCCGAAAATATGCGATTCGGGTTTAAAATGATTGATAACGGCGGAAGAAGACTTATAAGAACTATCGAACTTATACTGAATGTTTCGGAATTGCACACAGGAACATATAGGTGTTGTAAAAAATATTTAGATTTGCGGGGTGATATATTAAACCCCATAATAAATGAATTTGGAAATCTTGTTGCCGAAAAAGGGCTTGAACTTGAATTTAAAGCTGAAAGTGATATTGATACAATTATATATGCCGACCAATACACAGTTACACAGCTATATTTAAATTTAATTGATAATGCAATAAAGTATACCAAAACTGGGAAAATAAAAGTGACGTTGAATGTTAATTCCGAAGAGCATTTGTATTCGGAAGTAGAAGACAGTGGAATAGGCATTTCTGAAGAATTTATGAAAATACTATATGTTCCGTTTACTCAGGAAGAAAGCGGGTATACCCGAAAATATGAAGGGACAGGTTTAGGTTTGGCAATGGTAAAAAAATGCTGTGAAATAAATAATATTGATATTAAAGTAAGAAGCACTAAAGGCAAAGGTACAAAGTTCACCTTAATATATGAATAAATATATCAAATTATAAATAAAAATTCACACATTAAACTAATAGACAAAATAAAAAGTAAATAAAGATTGAATTTAACTTTGAACAAACCTATTTTTAGTGTGAAATATATTTAAATTATGCAGAATGTTCAAATTGAAAAAATTAAATCTTGTGGGATAAAAAGGCATGTTATCAAATCGCGGTAGTATTCCAACTCTCTACAATCCCGGAAACCAGACCAAAGAAGAAATAATCAATAACTTTGTTGCTAGAAATCAGGAATTTAGTGATGTTCTTGTAAAAATTAAAGGGTCTGACGGCGTTGCGTCAACAAAACATATTTTAATTATGGGGCAGCGGGGTTATGGCAAAACTACTCTTTTACTAAGACTTTTTTACGAAATTCAGCGCGACGAAATTCTTTCTAAAGAATACATACCTGTTATTTTTGATGAAGAACAATACAATATCCGAACTCTATATAAATTATGGGAAAATATTGCCATAAGTCTCGAAGAACAGTACGATACAATGTTTTACGGATTATTAGATAAAATATCGGATGTAAAAGGCAAAGAAAACGATGAACAAATCAGTTACGATATTCTTAATGAAAGACTTGTTGCAAACAATAAAAAACTAGTTCTTTTTATTGATAATCTTGGAGATTTAATTAAGAAATTTGAGCTCAAAGAAGTTATTACTCTTATTTCAATTCTTTCGGAAGCGAAAAATATTAAATTTGTCGGCGCATCATCCGATATTCTTGAAACCAATACAGATCTCTTGGAAATATTAGATAATTTTGATATTGTGCATTTATCAGGATTATCGGAAAATGAAGCTACAGTTTTATTAAAAAAACTTGGCGAAAATTATAAATCAGATAAAATTGCAGAAATAATTAATTCCCAGCCCGAAAGAATTGAAACTCTGAGAAGGCTTACCGGAGGAGTTCCCCGTACCATTGTTTTGCTTTTTGAAGTGTTTGTTGATTACGAAAACGGTGATCCTCTTAAAGACCTTGAAATAATTCTTGACCGCGTTACTCCATTATATAAACATCGCATGGACGATTTGTCTCCGCAGCAGCAGGAAATTATTGATGCAATGGCAATCAGCTGGGATGCAGTCAGCATAAAGGAGATTTCAAAATATACCACACTCGATAAAAAAATAATTGAAAGTAATTTACGGCTTCTTGAAAAAAGCAAATTTGTATACTCTATAGTTACAGATTCGAATACCAAATTTTATCAGATAACCGAAAGATTTTTTAATATTTGGTATCTTATGCGTTACGGAAGAAAAAAAGACCGGAATAAAGTACTTTGGATTGTTAAATTTCTTACAAATTGGTGCAACGAAGAAGATATTATCAATACTGCACGTAAGCACCTTAAAGAACTACAGGAAGGTGTTTTAGACGCCAAAGATGCCATTTATATGACAGAAGTATTATCAAGCATATCAATTACATCCGAACTGCAGGATGAAATGATTAAGGGCACTAAAAAGTTGCTTGAAAGAATAAACAGCGAACTCATTGCCGATTTGCCTGAGACAGATGAAGAGATAATTAAAGTTGTGTATAATTATCTTGAACAACGAAAATACCGTTTGGCACTTACTAAGCTGCAGGAAGTTAAAAATCCCGATGGTTTTATATTCGGATTGCTAGCTTTTATTTACGAAACCGGTTTGGGCGATGTTGAAAACGCATTAAAGAATTATATAAAAGCTGTTGAAAAAGGAAATGTAAAAGCTTTAAATAATCTTGCGTTGTTATATCAGAATGAACTTAAAGATTATGAAAATGCCGAGAAATATTTCATAACAGCTATCGAAAATGGGAATACAAAGTCAATTTTAAATCTCGGTTTGCTGTATTACGGAAAAATAAAGAATTACGAAAAAGCTAAAGAATATCTTGATAAAGCAATAGAACAAGGTATGTTTAAAGCTTACATCCAGCTTGGGTTAATTGCTCAGGAAGTAAATAAAGATTTTGAAAAGGCTGCTGAATATTATAACCTTGCTCTTGAAAAAGGTGTTGATGCAGGTTACTATTATTTAGGTCAGCTGTATCAGAATTCCTATCACGACTATAAGACAGCCGAAAACTACTATCTCAAATCTGTGGAAAAGGGCAATAACAATGCAGTGTTTAATTTGGCATTGCTGTATCAGAATAAACTGCACGATTACGAAAAAGCAAAAAAATATTATCTTATTTCTGTCAATTATGGTAATGTTGATGCAATGAACAATCTTGCAGTAATCTTTAAAAAAGATTTTAAGGATTATAAAAAAGCCGAAGAATATTATTTAAAAGCTCTTAAAAAAGGCAATAAAATTGCAGCAAATAATCTTGCATTACTTTATCAGAATGAATTGAATGATATTTCGAAAGCAATTGAATATTACGAAATAGCTGTTAGAGAAGGAAATATTGCAGCCGTTTACAATTTAGGAATACTATACCGCGATTCAAAAAAAGATTTTGAGAATTCTGATAAATATTTTAAAATTGCTGCCGATAAAGGGCATAACAAGGGTATGATACAACTTGCATATAATTATTTCGAGCAAAGAAAGGAAAAAGATACAGCCCTTGAGCTTGCAAAAAAAGCTTTCGACTTTTTAAAAGATCAAACAAATGCATATATTTATACTTTAATTTTAATGTGGCATAACAAATTTGAAGAAAATGTTTCGATTGCCGAAAAATATGTTGAAACAGAAGAATTTATGTCGGATATAAACAGGCGTTTCGAAAAATATATTATGTTTTTAATTGCAAATAAAAAAACAGAATATGTTTATAATATGTTTGATTCAAATAAATATGATTGCAAATACAGATTCAGACCTCTTTATTATGCTTTAATGTTTTTTATGAAAGACACACATCCCGACGAATATCAGCGTATGGGTGATGAACTGAAACAGACAGTTGTTGAAATTGTGATAAAAATTAAGCAAATGAGAGTTCAGTATAACATTAGTTAACAGAATTTGCAGATTTTTCTTCATTATTAGAATTCCTTTCATTATTTTTAAATACTTAAGACAAATAAAACACTGTCTAAGTATATTATTGTTTAAAATATCACCTAAGATTGAGGTTATTATGTGGAAAAAAATACTGTTATTATTAATTATTTGTCTCTTTAGTCAGACAGTATTTTCTCAGGCAAAAATGATTAAAAAATATCATCCATTTATGAATTCGTTCGTTTTATCGGGAGATTTCGGACTAAATCTGAATTATAACGATTACGAAAATGTGGGTCCGGGTATATCATCAAGAATATCAGCCGAGTATTTTTTTGAAACATATTCAAAGCATTCAATTGCTCCAAGGATATCAATTGAAGCTGGGTTTTTGCGGGGTGCAGATTCGAGAAGAACAATTGATGAATACAGAACAAAATACATTTCCGGCGGCATTGGGATGGTTTACGCGTATCAATACGATGAAACTTTTTATCCCTATTTGTTTGCAGGATGTTCAATAATATTTTTCGATCCTTTAACACAAGAATGGAAGGAAATGCCAAATAATTCTGCCGGAAAGTATATTAAGACGGATGTTTTATATAACGGAGAAATTGGACTGAGAATTCTTGTAGCAAATAATTTAACTATGAATATAAGTACCGGAATAAAAGTTTCTTCAAGCGATCGGTTAGATGATGTGCAGGCTGGCAAGCATGATGACTTATTTTTTACAACAATGATCGGTCTGTCTTATTCGCTTAACGGAAAAACTGATGAAGATAAGGACGGTATTCCTGATGATATTGATGTTTGCATGAATATTTATCCGGGAATGGAAGTTGATGAGAGAGGATGTCCTGTAGATAATGACAAAGATGGAGTTCCGGATTATCTTGACAAATGCCCGTGTTCAAAAGAGGGAGTTAAAGTTGATAAAAACGGATGTATTCTTGATACAGATAATGACGGAATAACAGACGATTTGGATAACTGTCCGAATACCCCGAAAAATGTTAAAGTTGATGAAGATGGATGTCCTGAAGATAATGATTTGGATGGAGTGCCTGATTACATTGATCAATGTCCCTACACAAAATTAGGTGTTGCCGTTGATCATAACGGGTGTCCTATTGATTCTGATAATGATGGAGTGCCGGATTATAATGATAAGTGTGATAATACTGAATCTGGAGTAAAGGTTGATGAAGACGGGTGTCCTATAATTGAGGATGAATTTGTTCTTTCCGGAAAATTAAGTTTTGGTTCCGGCAGAGCTGCAATGTCCCCGACAGCTTTAACAGAACTCGAAAAACTTATTGAAGTAATCAAAGCTGATCCTAACTCAAGATGGAGAATTGAAGGGCATACAGATTCCGATGGCAGAGCACAGGATAATTATCGGTTGTCATTTGAAAGAGCAAATGCAGTTTTGGAATTATTTATAAGTAAAGGTCTCGATAGGAGCAGATTTGATATTATTAGATTTGGAGAAGATTACCCGATTGCTGATAATTCTACCCCTGAAGGGAAAGCTAAAAACCGCAGGGTTGTTGTTAAAAAAATATATTAGAAAAAAAACGTTGGAGCGGGTAATCAAAAATTACAAGCAGTTTAAAAAAAAGAAACCCAGATTAAACAATAATCTGGGTTTTTTTTATTTTGAAATTTCTATAAGCTCAACTTCAAAAAGTAAAGTTTTTGCCGGACCGATTACAGGAGGTTTGCCTGATTCTCCGTAAGCGAGTTTGTATGGGATGTAAAGCTCAAATTTAGAACCGGGACTCATTAATTTTAAAGCTTCAGTCCAACCCGGAATTACACCAATAACAGGAAAAGTTGCAGTTTGACCTCTTTTGTAAGAATTATCAAATTCAGTACCGTCTATAAAATATCCTCTATAGTGCACAGTAACGCTGTTTGTATCATTAGGGCTGGGTCCTGATCCTTTTCTTATCTCTTTATACTGAAGACCGCTTTTTGTTGTAATAACACCGTCTTTAACCTTATTTGCTGCTAAATAGTTTTCACCTTCCTTAATGTTTTTATCCTTTTCTGCTTTAGTGAGGCTGTCTTTTTCTGCCATTTTTTTAGAATGAAAAGCTACGAGAATATCAGAAATTTCTTGTTCACTTAATATCGGCATTTCAGATAAAGCATCTTTTAATCCTTTGGCGAAAATATCCGCTTCCACTTTTATTTCCTGCATTTTCATGGTTTGTCCGATATTATAGCCGATCGAATAACTAACCTTTTGCATTTCAGTTTTAAGGTCTTCTTTAGTTAATTGTTTTTCCTGAGCAGTTGTTAATAAATGAAATGAAGCAAACAAGATAATTAATAGTATTTTTTTCATTAAGACTCCTTTGGTTAAATTTTCTAGGCATTAAAATAATCTAATCTTAAAATAGTTCCAATTTAAAAAAATTTCACTAAACTTTTTTAAATAATATTCGAATATAATAATAAGGGATATGATATCCCCGTTTATCATTTAAGCAGGGAGGCTAAGATGGTTATTTCAAGGGTCATCTCGGATGCCGGCTCCTACAGTGCATCAGGCGTTATAAAGAGCAGTGACGCCAGATCGAATAACGATTCTGCCATTGGTGCTATCTCTGACGAACAGGCAAAGTTTAAGGAAAAACCCGACCCTTTAATTAGGGCTATAGTTGATCCGGAATTTGCTGAGAAGTCAAAAGATTCGTTAGAGTATAGGGAGCAAAAAAAAGGGATTTATGTTAATATGGTTTTATGAAAATCTAACTAAATAGCCTTAGTCCTCAAAGCTTTAACAAAATCCTAAGCAGGCGGTTTAATACCGCCTGTTTATTTTAAAATATCATTCTTTAATTATTGGAAGCTGAAAAGAAAAAGTGGAACCGATGCCAAGTTTGCTTTTTATAAATACTTTGCCGTTATGATCTTCAATTATTTTTTTTACAATCCATAAGCCAAGTCCTGAACTATCTTCGCCGGCGGTAGGCTTGGGAGTTAAAATTACACCTTTGTTGAATGCTTTTTTTACATCTTCTTCAGATAGCCCGACCCCATTATCCGAGACTTCGACAGTAACATTATCTGAATTAAAATAAGTTCTTACATGGACAATAGTATTTGGGAGAGCATATTTTATTGCGTTATTCACAAGATTTTCAATTGCTTCTGTAATTTTATCGGGATCAATATTGTTTTTAGGAAGGCTGTTGGATGATTGATTAAGTAATTTAACGCCTTTTTTCTTTGCATAAGAAGCATTTTGAATGCAGATATTATCAATTATATTTTTTATAGAGGTCATTTCAAATTTCATTGTTTCTTCTGGTTTTTGCCTTGCCATAATTTTACTTATTTCGTGTGCAAGTTTCACAACCTGATCTGAAGAGGTAGCAAGATTTTCGATGATTTCCTGTTGTTCGGTTGCATTCAAATCATACCCTTTTATCAAATCGATATATCCTTTTATTGCAGAAGCAGGATTCTTAATATCGTGGATAGCAATGGCAAAAAGCTCATCTTTTTGTTTTTGTAACTCTTCGAGGTTTTGTTTGGAAGTCTGCAATTTTATTTTTTGTTCGAGCAAAGTTGAATTGATTTCTTCAAGCTGGGAAATATTTGTTTCAAATTCTTTAATTTTTTGAATTAATAATTCATTTTTATTTTGTTCGTTTTGCAGACTGGTTTTTAGTGAATTATATGAATGTCTTAAATTTTCATATTCCTCGGTTAAATTAAGTTTTAAAAGTTTTTTTAATGTATTATTTTTTTTGTTTTGAAAAAGGACTAACAATAATAGTAAAGCGACAACAATAAAAAGAAAAATTAAAATATAACTCTTCTCGGAAAAATCACTTTTTTCAGGTATTTGGGCATAATAAAAATCTGCAAATAAGGAAAACAGAATTAAGCTTTTAAATTGAATCTTGTTAAGCGTGTATTTCATAATTTTTCCAGCAAAAATAAGAAAATGAATTTACATATTATCGGATAATATTAAATAATTATGAGTACGGTTGAATTAAGCCGGATGTCTCTTTATATTTGATATTGCAAAAAATAAAAGGAAAATATATGAATAATGTTGTATTGGATACAAATTTTGAGGATATAAAATTATTTAAGAAAGGAAAAGTCCGTGATATGTACGATTTAGGTGATTATTATCTGATGGTTTCAACGGACAGACTCTCCGCTTTCGATGTTATAATGAATCAGGGTATACCCGATAAAGGAAAAATTCTTACTCAGATTTCAAAATTTTGGTTTGATTATTCAAAAAATATTATTGATAATCATATTGTTTCAACAAATGTTGATGAATTTCCGGAAGTTTGTAAAAAATATAAAGATATATTACAAGGCAGATCGATGCTTGTTAAAAAAGCCGAACTTATTCCTATTGAGTGCATTGTGCGCGGTTATATAACAGGTTCTGGATTAAAAGATTATCAGAAAACTGGAATGATTTGCAGAATTCCTCTTCCTGAAGGTTTGGTAGAGTCTGAAAAACTGCCTGAACCTATTTTTACACCTTCAACAAAAGCTGAAATAGGTGACCACGATGAAAATATTTCTGCTGAGCAGGCTGAAAAAATAGTTGGCAAAGAAATATTTGAAGAAATTAAAACAAAGACTTTAGCGGTTTATAAAAACGCATATAAATATGCCGAATCACGAGGAATTATACTTGCAGATACAAAGATGGAATTCGGTATTTACGATGGGAAAGTTATAATAATAGACGAATTGCTTACCCCGGATTCATCGCGCTTCTGGCCGATGGAAAGTTACGAAAAAGGTAAAACTCAGTCGAGTTACGATAAGCAATATGTGCGCGATTATCTTGAATCGGTAAAATTTAACAAACGTCCTCCGGCTCCCGATTTACCTGAAGATGTAATTATTAACACAAGCAACAAATACAAAGAAGCTTTATATAAATTAACCGGCAGAAATTTAGAACAATGATTCCGGTTAAACTAAATATTGATAAAAACACTTTGAATATTACCTGGAATGATAATTCGGAAGATAAAATCAAGCTGGCAAATTTAAGGCGGCTTTGCCCTTGTGCTGTTTGCAACTCCGAAAGAGAAAAGAATGGCAACACATATATACCTATTTATACAGGAAATCAATTGAAAATTGAAAATATAAAAATAGTTGGAAGTTATGCCGTAAATATTATTTGGAAAGACGGTCACAGTAACGGTATATACGATTTTGATTACCTTCTGAAAATTTCACGGAATTAAAATGGTATTACCTAATCAGCTTACTGTTTTGAGGATAATTTTAACTCCTGTTTTTCTTTTCTTTTTCTTGTCGGAAGATATTACTTTCAAACAGATATCAATTGTAATATTTATCATTGCAGCAATTACCGATTGGTACGATGGCTGGTTGGCAAGAAAATTTAATTACATTACAACTTGGGGAAAATTTATGGATCCTCTTGCCGATAAAATTCTTACTTCTGCCGCTTTTTTCGGATTTGTTTTTATTGATGTTCTTCAGCTTTGGATGGTGATAGCCATTGTTATAAGAGATTTTTTAATTACTATTTTAAGATTGATTGCAGAACATCAGAACAAATCTTTCTATACAAGCAAAGCTGCTAAATGGAAAACTTTTATCCAAATGGCATTTATATATTATTTGTTAACAGTATATACACTAAAAACATTCGACTTTATTTATGTTGGAAACGAAAATATCTTTTCTTTATTGCTTGATGAAAATATTGTAAATTATTCGATGTTTGCAGTAACAGTATTTACGTTATATACTGGATTTACATATCTATTTAAAAATAAGCTTATGATAAAAAGGCTGATTATTAATGAAGATTAATTCTTTTATAAAACTTCTCGGTTCGGGAATTTACACAGGATATATTCCCTATGCTTCAGGAACTTTTGGAAGTTTAGCTGCATTATTCATATATTTAATACCTGGCTTTGAAAGCCATTATGTTCTTATACCGGTAATAATAATAACAAGTGTTGCAGGTATTTTTATTGGGAATCAGTTTGAAGATAAATATGGCAAGGACCCGAAAGAATGTACTATTGACGAATTTGCGGGTACTTGGATCAGTTTTCTTTTGATTCCTAAAAATGCTGAATGGATTATTTCTGTTTTTATAATCTGGCGCATTTTAGATATTATAAAAATTTATCCCGCAAACATATCAGAAAGGCTTAAAGGAGGTTTAGGTATTATGCTCGATGATATCATTTCCGGAATATATGCGCTTTTGCTGAGTTATTTTTTACTTTTATTTTTTAACTGATTTCAATAAACCTGAGAATATAAATGAAAGCTTTCATTATTTCGGTTGGGGATGAGTTACTGATAGGGCAGACTGTTAATACTAACGCATCATTTTTGGCTGAACAATTAACAAAATATAACTACGAAGTTGTTAAGATAAGCGTAGTAGGAGATGATGAACAAGCAATTCTTGATGAACTTGATTATTCAGTTTCTTTAGCCGATGTTATTTTTGTTACCGGAGGATTGGGACCGACACACGACGATATAACAAAAAAGTGTCTTCAAAATTTCTTCGATAAGTCCCTTGTTGTCAATCCCGAAGTTCTTAATGACGTAAGACTGTTTTTTCAGAAACGCGGAAAAACCTTAACGAAAATAAACGAAGACCAGGCTCTTGTTTTGGAAGATGCAACCGTATTTAGAAATCTTGTAGGTACTGCTCCGGGAATGTTGAATGAGAAAAATGGAAAATTTGTTATAACCATGCCAGGTGTTCCTTTTGAAATGAAAAGTATTTTTGAAAATTCCGTGTTACCGTATTTAACTGAAAAATATCCGCAAAATAAAATAATTATTAAACAATTAAACCTGCTTACAACAGGCATTGCTGAATCTATTCTATATGAAAAGCTTGGCGATTTGGCAGTGCTTTTATCAGGAGCAAAACTTGCTTTTTTACCAAATGAGTTTGGCGTAAAAATGCGGATAACTGTTACTGCTTCATCTGAAGAAGAAGCTGAGAGCAAGATTTTAGAAATAGAACAAAAAATAAGAGCAATAGTTGGTAGATACATTTACGGAAAAGGTGATGCAACAATAGAAGAAGTTGTTGCCCGCTTATTAATTGACCGAGGACTGAAATTAGGTGTTGCCGAATCCTGTACGGGTGGTTTAATCTGTAACAGATTAACAAATGTTCCAGGCAGCAGCAATTTCTTTGAACGGGGAATTATTACCTACAGCAATGGAGCAAAGGTCGAACTTCTTAATGTGAATGAGGATTTTATTCACAATTACGGAGCAGTAAGTCTGGAAGTTGCGCGACAGATGGCTGAAGGCGTAAGAAAATGCAGCGGAACTGATATTGGCGTTGCTTCAACAGGAATTATGGGTCCTTCGGGAGCTACCGAAAACAAACCGATAGGACTTGTTTACATAGGTATTTGCGATGATAAAATATGTACTGCAAAAGAATTTCATTTTGGAGATGATAGAATACTAAACAAAATTAAAACTTCGCAAGCTGCAATAGAAATGTTAAGAAGATATCTTCTTGGAATTCCGTATGACGAATAGGCTTTTTATTGCGCTTGAAATTCCTGATGAAGTTAAAGATAAACTAATTTACTTGCGAAATGAAATTTACGGAGCCGGTTTTAAGAAAATTAAATGGGAAAATAAAGATAAGCTTCATATCACATTGAAATTTTTAGGCGAAACAGAAATTACTTTATATCCTGAATTAAAAAATACAGTTTCAGAAACAGTTGAAAAGCAAAAGAAAACTTTGTTGTCATTTTCAGAATTCGGTGTTTTGTACAATAATACAAGTCCCAGAATTCTTTTAACCGGAACAGAAAAAAATAATGAGTTGCAATGTTTTAAAAGAAATATTGATGATAGATTAAGTGAGTTGGGGTTTGAAAAAGAATCACGAAGATTTGATCCTCACCTAACAATTTTCCGATTTAAACGCGCAGAAGACTCGATAATTGAGGAAAAATTTCTTAATAAAAAAATAGAAAACGTTAAGTTTACAACAGAAAAAATAGTTATATACAAAAGCAGTTTATTGAAAAGCGGATCGGTTTACGAACCGGTTGATGCATTTTTTATGAAATAAAGGAGGGACAATGGCTGACGAAAAAGAAGCAAAAATGAAAATTTTACAAGAGACTATCGGCAATATCGAAAAAATGCACGGCAAGGGAACAATAATGAAATTGGGTGACGGTGTAGTGAACAAAGTGGAAGCGATTTCCACAAGTTCGTTATCGCTGGATGCCGCTTTGGGTATTGGGGGTGTTCCAAGAGGAAGAATTGTAGAAATTTACGGACCAGAATCTTCAGGTAAAACTACAATATGCCTGCATATTATAGCAGAAGCACAAAAAGCAGGCGGGCTTGTAGCTTTTATTGATGCTGAGCACGCACTTGATGTGAATTATGCAAAACGGCTTAATGTAGATATAAATAATCTTTTAATATCGCAGCCTGATTACGGCGAGCAGGCTTTGGAAATTGTTGATACTTTGGTTAGAAGCAATGCTCTTGATGTGATTATAATAGATTCTGTTGCAGCGTTAGTTCCGCGCGCTGAAATAGAAGGAGAAATGGGAGATCCTCAAATGGGACTTCAGGCGCGGTTGATGTCGCAAGCTTTGCGAAAACTGACCGGAGCGATAAGTAAATCGAAAACCTGCGTGATTTTCACAAATCAGCTCCGCAGCAAGATTGGTGTTATGTTTGGAAACCCCGAAACAACAACAGGCGGTAATGCGCTTAAATTTTATGCATCTGTGCGAATGGACGTGCGGCGTATTGCTGCTATAAAAGAAGGTGAAAATGTTATTGGTAACAGGACAAAAGTCAAAATAGTAAAAAGCAAAGTTGCTCCGCCATTTAAGGAAGTGGAGTTTGATATTATTTATAACGAAGGAATCAGCAAAGTAGGCGATATTATAGATTTATCGGTAAACAGCGGTATTGTAAAAAAGAGCGGAGCTTGGTTTACATATGGAGACGATAGGTTTCAAGGCCGCGAGCAGTTTAAACAGAAAATAGCAGAAGATAAAACTTTGTTTGAAAAATTAGAAAAAGAAGTTAAGAAAGCTATAGGTATTTCTGAAGAAGAAGAAAAACCGGTCAAATAATGCTTATTAAAAGTATCATCCGAATAAAGAACAAAATCAGAATTTCTTTTGACGATGATACTTTTTTAATTTTAAATGAAAATTCAATAATAGAATACAACCTTTATAAAGGACTTAATTTACCTGATGAGCTTTTTGATAAATTAAACAATGAAAGCAGGTTTTTAACTGCAAGTAATTATGCATTCCGCTTGCTCTCCTTAAGAAATTATACAAAAAAAGAATTAACAGATAAACTGAAGAAAAAAGAATATGAAGAACCGGTAATACTGAGAGTCCTTAATTACCTTGAAGAAAAGAACTACATTAATGATGAAATATTCGCCGAAAAATTTCTGGAAAGTAAAATACGACAGTCAAAAACCGGACAGTTAAAGATTAAAAGTCAGCTAATTAAAAAAGGAATTGAACTTAAAATAATTGAAAGGTTATTTAGAACTATACTGAAAGAAGAAGATTTTGAAATAACTGCAATAAATTTGGCGCAAAAAAAAATAAAAATGCTTAAAAGCAAACCTCTGCAAGAAAAAGTTAAAATGCACAAAATTTACAATTTTCTTTTGGGCAAAGGGTTCAGTATGGAATTAAGTTACAAAACAGCGGTTTCTGTAGTAAATAAAAAAGAAGAATAAGAATTGATGTAATTGATTAAATTAAATAGATTTTGTTAATTTATATCTTAATTTTTTTTGAATTTGGAAATTCTTCAGCAAAGCATTTGGTTTAATAAGATCTCAAATGAAATAAAATGATACTAAAGGAGATTGCAATGAAAAATAAAATAATTGGCGATGGATTAACATTTGATGATCTTCTTCTTGTTCCGGCAAAATCTTCGGTACTCCCGCGCGAAACAGATATCACTTCGTATCTTACCAGGGATATAAAACTTAATGTCCCTCTTCTTTCGGCAGCAATGGATACAGTTACTGAATCGGAAATGGCAATTTCTATGGCGGGGCAGGGAGGTATTGGTATTATTCATAAAAATATGTCTATAGATGCCCAAGCCGATGAAGTTGATAAAGTTAAAAGATCCGAAAGCGGAATGATTCATAATCCTATTACTCTTACCCAAGATAAAACTATTGGATGTGCTCTGAACGTAATGAGCAAATATAGAATATCTGGTATCCCGATTGTTGATGAAAAAAATAAGCTGATTGGAATTCTCACAAACAGAGATTTACGTTTTGAATTAAATCTTGATCTTCCAGTGAAAGAAATAATGACTTGTAAAAATCTTATAACTGCTCCTCAAGGAACAACGTTAGAACAAGCCGAAAGTATATTACAAAAACATCGTATAGAAAAATTACCTGTTGTAGATAAAAACAACATTCTTAAAGGATTAATTACTTTTAAGGATATTTCGAAAAAGAAGAAGTTCCCGAATGCATGTAAAGATGAAATCGGAAGATTAAGAGTTGGAGCAGGTGTTGGTGTTACAAGAGATATTCTTGAAAGAGTGAGCGCGCTTGTAAGCGTTCAAGTTGATGTGATTGTTGTTGATACAGCTCACGGACATTCGGATGGAGTTTTAAAAGCTGTTAAAAATATTAGGAAAAACTTTAAAAATATAAATTTAATTGCCGGAAATATAGTTACAAAAGAAGCTGCCTTAGCATTGGTTGAATGCGGGGTAGATGCAGTAAAAGTAGGAATAGGCGCCGGCTCAATTTGTACAACAAGAATAATTGCCGGTGTAGGGATGCCTCAAATCAGCGCTGTTATGGAGGTTGCAGAAGCTCTGAAAGGTAAAAAAATACCGGTTATTGCAGACGGAGGTATAAAACAAACCGGAGATGTTGCAAAAGCAATTGCAGCCGGAGCCGATACAGTAATGATTGGTGGAATGTTGGCTGGTGTTGATGAAACACCCGGTGAAAAAGTTTTATACGAAGGCAGAAGCTTTAAGGTTTACAGAGGAATGGGTTCGATAGGAGCTATGCAGCAGGGAAGTAAAGACCGTTATTTTCAAGATGCTGAAGATGATATCAAAAAGCTGGTACCAGAAGGAGTTGAAGGAAGAGTCCCTTATAAAGGACCTCTTTCCGATACAATATATCAATTTATCGGAGGTTTGCGTTCTGCAATGGGGTATTGCGGCGTAAAGACTATTGAACAGATGAAGACAAAGGCAAGATTTGTAAAAATTACAAATGCAGGACTTCGCGAAAGCCATCCGCATGATGTGATTATTACAAAAGAATCGCCAAATTATCATCAAAGATAAAACAGACCTTTACAATGTTTAAAGTCTTAATAATTGCATATTATTTCCCTCCAATGGGACTTGCCGGTGTACAGCGTACTTTAAGGTTCGCAGAATATATGCCTTTGTATAATTGGGAACCTACAGTTATTACTACAGGAACAAAAGAGCTTAATGCTATTGATTTATCGTTAATGAATGAAGCCCAGGAATCCGGAATCAGAATTATAAGAACAAATCCTTTGCCAAAGAACATTAACGAATTATCCGAACAGACAATAAGTATGTCTCATAAGGTTAATGCAAGTAAAGTTAAAAAGTATTTCAATTCTTTCTATGTTCCTGATGAAAAAAAACATTGGGCAAAAAAAGCTTATGAAAAAGCAAAAGAGATTTTAGCAAAAGAAAAATTTGATATAATTTTTATTCCGGCTCCGCCTTTCTCGGTTTTTGAAATAGGTGCTGCCCTGAAGAGGGAATTCGATATACCCTTGTTTGTTGACTACAGATCTTTGTGGTACGGAAACCAATATAATATTTATCCAACTTTATATCATTTTGTCAAGCAGAAAAGAAACGAATACAATTGCTTAAGAGCAGCTGAAAGAGTAATAGTCGTAAACAGACGAATAAAAGAAATGCTTCTTACCAACTTTAAATTTCTCAGGTTTGAAGATGTTCTTATAATTCCGCATGGTTTTGATAGTCCCGACTATCAGGAAAACAACAAATATCCTAAGGTAAATGATAAATTATCAATAACTTATACAGGTTTATTTGCAGATAAAATTACTCCTAGATATTTTCTTAAAGCATTTAAGGAATTATCTATTGAACGACCTGATATTACTCAAAACATTGAATTAAATTTTGTAGGTGCGTTAAATAAAAAGAATAAAGCTTTAGTGCGGGAATTAAAACTTCAGGAAAATGTTAAGGAATTCGGGTATCTTACACATAAAGAAGCTGTACGCAGAATTGTTTCGAGTGATGCTTTATGGCTGATGATTAGCAAAGTAAAAAATGCCGATGCCGTAACAGTTGGAAAAATGTTTGAATATTTCGGGTCGGGCAAACCTGTAATAACTTGTGTTCCCGACGGAGCAGCAAAAGTTGCTGCACAAGAATACGGAGCCTCGTATATTGCCGAACCCGATAACATAAGCGAAATACAAAATGCAATAGTAAAACTTCACGAAGATTTTAGGAATAATAATTTGCCGAAAGCGAACGAAGATTTTATGATTAAGCACGAAAGGAAAAATCTGACTGAAATATTAACAAAAGAATTTCAGTTTTTTATTAAGGAAATTGTATGAATGTTTTATTGATTGGAAACGGCGGAAGAGAACACGCTATTGCTTATAAATTATCAGAAAGCAAAAGTCTTAAAAAATTATATATAATTCCCGGGAATCCCGGAACTGCTTCTTGTGGCGAAAATGTAAATCTAAAAACAGATAAAGATATAATACTCTCTTTTTGTAAAGATAAAAATATAGATTTGGTTGTAATAGGACCGGAACAGCCGCTTGTTGATGGATTATCGGATTTTTTGCTTGAAAACGGATTTAAAGTATTTGGTCCGTCTGCAAAAGCTTCACAAATTGAAGGAGATAAAGTTTTTTCTAAAAATTTGATGAAAAAATATAAAATCCCGACTGCAGCTTTTGAGGTTTTTAAAAGAGAAGAAAAAGCAAAAGCCGAAGAATATATAAGAAACTCGAAATTCCCGCTGGTATTGAAGGCTTATGGACTTGCAGCCGGCAAAGGTGTTTTAATCTGCAATAATTTTAAGGAAGCAGTAAATGGATTAAAACTTATTTTTGAAGAAAACGCATTTGGAGATGCAGGCGAAAAAATTGTAATTGAAGAATTTATGCAGGGTGAAGAAGCCTCTGTTTTTGCAATAACTGACGGAAATGATTTTATTACTCTTCCCGCAGCTCAGGATCATAAAAGAATTTATGATAATGATGAAGGAAAAAATACTGGCGGAATGGGTTCTTATGCGCCTGCTCCTGTAATTACCGAAGAGCTTCAGAAAGAGATAAACGATACTGTTATATTGCCTACATTAAAAGCTATGGAAGCAGAGGGATGTAAATTTTCCGGCTGCCTTTATTGCGGTTTAATGATAACAACCGAAGGACCTAAAGTAGTTGAATTTAACTGCCGGTTCGGCGATCCCGAAGCACAGGTAGTTCTTCCAATATTACAAGGCGATTTTCTTAAACTTCTTATATCTGCTGCCGAAGGGAAATTAGATAAATCCCAATACAAATACGAAAACAAATCAGCAGTTTGTGTTGTTGCCGCCTCTGCAGGATATCCGGATTTATATAAAAAAGGCTATGAAATTACAGGCCTTGAGAAAAAATTAAACAATATAATTGTATTTCAGGCAGGAACAAAATCGGAAGGGGATAAAATTGTTACAAGCGGCGGAAGAGTTTTAGGGATTACCGCAGTATGTGATGAAAATAATATCCCAAAATGTAAAATAATGGCTTACGAAGCTATTAAAAATATTAATTTCGAAGGAATGCAGTTCCGATCTGATATTTCGGATAAAGCTCTGAAGCATTTAAAATAATATCAGCCGGGAGGCCAATTAAATTTGCGTCCGCCAAGAAGATGCATATGAATATGATATACTTCCTGTCCGCCGTTATTCCCGCAATTAAAAACCAGCCTGAATCCATCTTCCGAAATATTTTCTTTTTTAGCAATTTCATTGGCGGCATCAATCATTTCACCTAAAAGAACTGCATCCGTTTTTCCGTTTATTTCACGGATAGTCGGGATTTCTTTTTTAGGAATAATAAGAATATGAACAGGAGCCTGAGGCTTAATATCCCTGAAAGCAAGAACATTTTCTGTTTCAAAAACAATATCTGCAGGGATTTCTTTAGATATAATTTTACTGAAAATAGTGTTTCCCATCAGTCTTTTCCTTTCTCTATATCGTATTTTTTCATTTTGCTGTATAAATGGCTGCGCTGGATTTCAAGAATATCGGCAGTTTTGCTTATGTTCCAATCATTTAATTCAAGCTGTTTTTTTATAAAAACGCGCTCTGCCTTTTCTTTAAATTCCTGAAATGAGTTTGAAACATTAAGAATATCATCAATTTTCCCTTCCAATGGAGGCATCAATTTATAAATATCATCTTCCGTTATTTTATTCCCGGGTATCATTATTAAAAGCCGTTCGGTAAAATTTTTAAGCTCCCGGATGTTTCCAGTCCAGCTGAATTTTTGAAGCGTAAGTAAAGCATCGTTCCCGATTTCTTTTGACGGAATATTGTTTTTTGTGCAGATATCGGAAATGAAATGATTTATAAGTTCAGGAATATCTTCTTTTCTTTCGCGCAAAGGGGGAATAATAATTGGGATTACATTTAATCTGTGATAAAGATCTTCGCGGAAATTGCCGTTTTTAATTTCCTCTTTCAGGTCTTTATTTGTTGCGGCAACAATTCTAACATCAACCGAAATTTTATTAGTTCCCCCAACTCTTTCAATTTTTCCGTCTTCAATTGCTCTTAAAACTTTTGCCTGCGCCTGTTGGCTCATATCACCGATTTCATCAAGAAAAAGAGTGCCGCCGTCGGCTTGCTCAAACTTTCCTATCCTTTGCTGGACTGCACCGGTAAAAGAGCCTTTTTCGTGTCCGAAAAGTTCGGATTCTATAAGCTCGTTAGGTATTGCAGCGCAGTTTACTTCAATAATTTCCTTGTTCGCTCTGTTACTTGCTTTGTGGATTGCGCGTGCAATAAGTTCCTTTCCGGTTCCGTTTTCTCCAGTAATTAAAACACGCGCTTCGGTTTTGGCAACTCTGTCAACAGTTTCTAAAATAGATTTAATAGCTTTGCTTTTGCCAATGATTATATCTTTTGATTCAGCCGATTTTTTTAACGTCCGGTTCTCTTTAATTAAGGATGATTTTTCAATAGCATTGCGCACACTTATTAAAAGTTTTTCTCTGTCAATCGGTTTTTCAATAAAATCGAATGCACCAAGTTTTGTAGCTTTTATTGCATTTTCGATGCTATTAAAGGCTGAAATCATAATTACATTCAGTTCAATCTTTTTTTCGCGTAACATATTCAAAACCTCAAAACCGTTTAATCCAGGCATCTGAATATCAAGCAGAAGCAGATCATAACTGTAAGTAGCGATTTTATCAAGTCCTGTTTGCGAATCGCTGCAATATTCCACATAATAATCCTCGTATTCGAGAATCATTTTCAAGCTTTCGCCAATTTCAAGTTCATCATCAATTATCAGAATAGATTTCATAATCACTTAATGTTTATTAAACTGTTGCCAAAAAATAATGAATATAATTTTAAAATATCTGAAGGAAATAAATTTTTATTGTGGATTAAACAATCTCCAAACATTTCTCCCAAAGAATTTGTTCTTAAATCTCTTATATCCATCGATCCGTCAATTTTAAATGCTGTTTCGAACATTTCAACAAAAATGCTTGCAAATTTCGATAAATTTAAAAATGAGCCGTTGTAAGCGAGAAAAGCATTCCCAAAAAAATGAGCAATTTTATCTTTATCACCGAATTTGCCCGAAGGAGAATCGGGAAAGAAATATTTAGGAAGTTTATTTAACCGCAAGTTAAATGTTGAATCGTCGGGCGAGGGAAGATAAACAGGGATTTTAATGTTAAGTAAAGACGATTCCATCGGTATAGAATTATAGGGCAGAGTTGCAAATGAAAGACAAAATAGTGTTTCGGAATAATCGTAATCAAAAGTTTTTAATGCAAAAAGAAATATTGAATCGACAACTGATAATGATTCGCTTAAAGTTGTGATTTTGTCAAAATCCGAAGCTGCTATATAGTTTGAAATTAAATAAATGCCCTCCGAAAAAGTTGCTTTTTTTTGCGGGTAGCTTTGAATGGAAAAAAGGAGAAAGAAAAGGAAAAATTTCATCGATTAATCTCGGTATAATTTATGTTTGGAGATGTATTTTATTACATCATCGGGTACAAGAAAATCAATGGGGAGACCTTTTTTAATTCTGTTCCTTATTTCTGTTGCCGATATTTCGATATTCGGAGTATCTGCAAAAATCACATTCTTTTCGAAATGATGTTTTATAATGTATTCTTTTTCAGTAATACGCTTCATTACTATTACTTTTGCAAGCGATAAAATTTCTTCGGGTTTGTGCCAATTATCGAAACAAGCATAATTATCGTATCCTATTATAAGTTCGATATTTTGGTAAATATTTCTCAAATATTTAATTGTTTCAATTGTGTACGAAATTCCGCCTTTTTGAAGTTCGTAATCCGAAAAGCCAAAATAATCGAAATCCTTAATGGCAGCTTTTAACATTTCTGTTCTGTGAGCAGAGTTTGAATTTATTAATCCGGTTTTGTGAGGCGAAATGTAGCAGGGAATAAATAAAATTTTTTGCAGATTTCTGATTTCAAGAACTTTACGGGCAGTAATTAAGTGTCCGTTGTGGATCGGGTCGAAAGTTCCGCCGATTATTCCGATTGTATTTTCAGTTTTCAGCATAAAAATTAAGATAAATTTTCTGAAATAAGTTTACGATATCGCATAATTTCTTCTTCAAGAAATGCTTTTTGTTTTGCTGAACAGGATTTATACTGCGATTTGCGAAAAGCAAGCTTCACAAGATTTTTAATATATTTTTTTTCCGGGGAATTAATTCCGATTACCGGTGAAGAAAATTTATTACCCTTAAATAGAGAAATGTGCGCTTGCGGAATTATACCAAATTGGACTTCCTCATTTAATTCATTCCTTATAATTTCAAATTCCTTTTTTAAGCTGTATTTGAATACTGCAAAAAAAGACGCAATAATTATAACCATCATAAAGAAACCGATAAAAGAAGTGTAACTGTTACTTACAAGCAGATTCCAAAGGAAATGGACAAAAACAGCTAAAAATAAACCTATAATAATTGTTGATGATTTTTTCCAGCCCGATTGAAACTTAGCTGAAGTTAAAAAAGCACCGAAGGTTGCAGTGGCAATGCAATGCAAAACTGCAGAAAATATACTCCGTATAACAACAAGCTGAATCCATAATTCCAATGTTGTACCGAAACCAACGAAATACATAAAATTTTCTGTCATTCCAAAACCAAGACCAACAGCTCCGCCATAAACCAGTCCGTCGGTTATATTGTCAAAATGTTTATTCCGGAAAGTAAAAATTAAAAAGGCGGCCTTCGTTAATTCTTCAACAAAAGGAGCAAAAATTACTGTCGAAATAAATTCGGTTACTGCCTGATTGACATTCAGGATAACCAAAATCGCTTGCAAAAAAGCTACCCCGATTACCGAAAAAATAATTGCTCCGGCTGCGCCCCATAAAAAGTGATATATTACTAAAAGCAAAGGTTCTTTTTCGTATTTATCCAAATACCATAGCAAAACCATATAACTTATCATTGGAATAAAAGCTGCAAGAAACGACATTAAAAGCATTATTCAGACCTCTTCAGATTAGAAACTGACAGAATTTTTTTCCAAGAAAATTTGTTTTTATCGATAAGCATAGATATTCTAAAAATATGGGCAGAAAATTTAATTCCGAATAATATTGATAAAAGAAGCAGGGTATAAGTAATAAATATTTCGAATGCCGGCGGATTGTAAAAAACAATTTTTAAAAGCATAATCGGTGCAGTAGTAAGCGGAAAATAAGTAAGTATTTGTGTAATTAACGAATTGGGAGATTGAACTATTACAACAGAAATTATTATAGGCATTAATAGGAAAAGACTTAAATAACCTGCCAGCTGCTGGGCGCCTTGTTCTGTATTTACAAAAGCTCCGCATCCAATAAATATAGATAGATAAAGAAAATAACCGAGCAAGAAATACAAAATCTGGAAACAAAAAAAACTTCCGGTAACTGCATCAATAATTCTTTCGGGATAGAATATGCTGAAAATAATAATCCATATTGCAAGCTGTAAAAGTGAAAGAATTCCCAAACCGAGTATTTTGCCGAAAAGAATATCTTTCGTTTTTACGCTCGACAAAATCATTTCTATTATTCTGCTGTTTTTTTCTTCAACCAGACTTCTTATAAAACTTCCGCCGGAATAAATTATTGTAATGGCAAGTATCATTATAAAAAAATAGGCAGTGTAAAACGAATCTAAAAAATCTCCCATCTTTTTTGATGTTAATTGTGTAACTTTTAATTTGTTTGGGAAAATGACAGAATTATTTGTTTGTGATATAAATAGAAAAGAAGCTTCGTAAACCATACTTTGAATTTCTGAAAAATTGAAATTGTTTAATTCTTTCAGGCATCTCAATTCGAAATCCGGTTTGCCGTATTTTACATCAGCAATTAAAAGAAAATCAATTTCATTTTTTGTAAGCAAAACATCTGTTTCGATTAAAATAATATTATTAGGAATATTTCTATCGGAATAATCAATAAAACTGAATTTAGATTCCAGGTTTTGTTTATTTATTTCTTCTTTAACAATATTTTTTAACCCATCATTAAAAAAAACCATGCCTATTTTTTGTTTGTTTTTATTTTCACTTAATAATTTCGAAGGAATCATTCCAATCATAATAACAATGACAGGAAACAGAATTGTATAAATAAAAAAAGATCTAGTCTTAATTTTGCTGTTGAATTCCCATCTTGCTAATATTAATATACGCTTCAAGAAAAATTACCTTAAATGATTTTTTTTAATTAACTAAACATAAAATATAATTATTTAATAAACAGACTTAAAAATATATAAATAAACTTTTCTTGCTTATGAAAATTGTGATATTTATATTTCGTGTCTGTGTTTCGCGAGTATTGTATGATTATTAAACACACTGATTATTCTGCTGGTGTTCATAACATTGAATTTACAGAGAATTGTACTGAAATTGGTTTGGAAGAGCCGTTCTTTGGTAAAGTAAAAGTAAATTGTAAAATGGATAAATCAATTTACCAGATAGTTCTGAATATCAACGGAAGTTCTCAGGTAAAATATGAATGCGACAGGTGTAACGAAGAATTTATTTCGGAAATAAGCACCGAATTTCAATTGGTTTGTCTTTTTAACAGTGAAGACGTGCAAAATGAAGATATAAATGTTATATATCTTTCGCCCGAACAGGATAAAATAAATATTTCAAATGATGTAAAAGAATATTTTGTTTTAAACGTTCCCATGAAAAAAGTCTGCAAACCCGAGTGCAAAGGATTATGCGCAAAATGCGGTGCTAATCTGAATTTAAAAAAATGCGGGTGCGAAGAATCTATTAATAATCCAGTTTGGGAACCTTTGCAAAAATTAAAAGGAAAATTAAATAATAATTAAACAGGTAATAAAATGCCAAATCCTAAAAGAAAATGGTCTAAAAGCAGACGCGATAAAAGAAGAACACATTATAAAGCATCAGCTCCTGCTTTATCAACTTGTTCTAATTGCGGTGAAATGAAATTAAGCCACCGCGCTTGCCCAAGTTGCGGATATTATGCCGGCAAATCAATTTTCATACCCGAGTCATAATTTATACAAATATGAGTGAAAATTCTGTAAAATCTTCCTGCCGCATTGCAGTTGATGCAATGGGCGGGGACTTTGCACCCGATAATGCTGTTATGGGTGCAGTTGTTGCACAGCAGGGAGATTCTGCAATCGAAATATATCTTCTTGGCATTAAAGAAAAAATCCTTGAAGTATTAAAGAAAAATTCAGCTTCATTTCCCGTAGATAGGATAATTGATTGTCCTCAGGTGATAGAGATGGAAGATATTCCTACAGTTGCATTAAAAGCAAAGCCGGAATCTTCTATTGTTATTGGTGCAAAAATGGTAAAAAACGGCAAGGCGGATGCTTTTGTAAGCGCTGGAAATACAGGCGCTATGATGGCAGCTTCAACTTTACTTATAGGAAGAATTAATGGTGTGGGAAGACCAACCATCGGCGCACCTATGCCGTCCGAAAAAGGATTTACTCTACTGCTTGATGTGGGAGCCAGTGTTGATTCAAAACCTCAGCATTTATTAGAATATGCAATTCTTGGAACTATTTACGCTAAAGAAATTTATGGAATAAGCAATCCTTCTATAGGTATATTAAGTGTTGGTTCAGAAGATGTAAAAGGTAATGAAATGTCTTTAGCAGCTTTTAAATTACTGAAGGATAGCGGATTGAACTTTTACGGAAATGTGGAAGGAAAAGATATACTTAAAGGAACCGTAAATATTGTAATTTGCGATGGATTTGTTGGGAATATTCTTCTTAAATTTGCCGAAGGAGTTCTGTCGCTTCTTAAATACAAATTGAAAAATTATGCCGAAAAGAGTATTATACGTAAACTTAAACTTTTAATGTTTAAAAGTTCGTTAAAAGGTGCTTTATCCGATATGGATGCTGAATCGCATGGCGGTGTTCCTTTGCTTGGAGTGAATGGAATAAGTATAATAGGACATGGTTCAAGTTCTGTTTTAGCAATAAAAAATATGATTTTACGTGCAAAAGAAATGCATCATAAAGAAATATTAAGAAAATTTGAGGAATCTTTAGAAAGATATGGAAGAAAATAAAAGATTATATAGTGCTGTTATTACCGGTGTTGGAATGTATGTCCCGGAAAAAGTTTTGGATAACAAATATTTTGAAGGACTTGTTGAAACAAATGATGAATGGATTACAACAAGAACAGGAATTAAAGAAAGAAGATTTTTGGAAAATGGAGCAACAAGCGATTTAGCAGCTGAAGCTGTAAAAGATTTACTAAAAACATCCAATACCGATCCTTTGGAAATAGATGCAATTATTATTGCAACTATTACTCCCGATATGATTTTCCCAAATACTGCAGCATTAGTTCAGCATAAAACAGGGTTAAATAATGCCTGGGGTTTTGATCTTTCTGCCGCTTGTTCCGGTTTTTTATTTGCTTTGCAGACAGGGTCAAGTCTTATTGAAAGCGGGCGTTATAAAAAGGTTATTGTTGTTGGCGCCGATAAAATGAGCGCAATAGTGGATTATACTGATAGAAATACTTGCATTCTTTTCGGAGATGGTGCAGCTGCTGTTTTACTTGAACCATCTAAAGATTTTTCTTTCGGATTTCAAGATTCTATATTACACATTGACGGATCCGGAATGGAAGCTCTGCATGTGAAAGCAGGTGGAAGCCTTTATCCGGCAAGCCACGAAACGGTGGATAAAAAAATGCATTATATGTTTCAAGACGGAAAAGCTGTTTTTAAAGTAGCAGTTAAGGGAATGGCTGATGTTTCAGTTGAAATTATGAAGAAAAATAATCTAAAGTCCGAAGACATAGCTTTTCTTGTTCCTCACCAGGCAAATTTAAGAATAATTGAAGCTACTGCACAACGGATGGGAATCAGTAAAGATCAGGTTACAATAAACATTCATAAATACGGAAACACTACCGCAGCAACCATACCTTTGTGTCTTGTTGAGTATTACAGAAAAGGTAAAATTAAAAAAGGTGATAAACTTGTTCTTGCTGCTTTCGGTGGCGGATATACCTGGGGTGCAGCTTACATTGTATGGAGTATGGACTAATGAGAAAAACTGTATTTATATTTCCCGGACAGGGAGCGCAATATGTTGGAATGGCTAAAGATATATTTGAAAAATCCCAAATAGCTAAAGATATTGTTAAAGAAGCCGAGGAATCAATAAAGTTTAAATTATCGGAAGTTATGTTTGAAGGTCCAATTGATTCGTTGAAACAGACCGATATAACTCAGCCGGCAATATTTCTTCACAGCGTAGTATTAACATCGCTTATTAAAAATTATAAACCGGATATGACTGCAGGTCATTCGTTGGGAGAATATTCAGCTTTAGTTGCTTCCGGGGCAATGAAATTTGCAGATGCTATAAAACTTGTAAGATTCAGGGGACAAGCAATGCTGCAAGCCGGAATTGATAATCCGGGTACTATGGCAGCAGTTTTAGGACTTACTTCCCAACAAATTGAAGAAATTTGCACACTAGCTTCAGAATCAGGAATTGTACAGGGAGCAAATTATAACTCTCCCGGACAAATTGTAATTTCAGGATCCGTTTTGGGAGTGCAGCGTGCTATGGAAATCTGCAAAACTAAGGGTGCGCGGATGGTGAAAGAACTTATTGTAAGCGGAGCCTTTCATTCTCCATTAATGCAAAGCGCAAAGGATTCTCTTAAAGTAAAATTGGATGAAACTCAAATAAATAATGCCGAAATACCAGTATATGCAAATGTAACAGCCAAACCTGTAACAGACAAAAATGAAATTAAAAGATTACTTTTCGAGCAGGTTACAGCTCCCGTAAGATGGGAAGAAACGATAATAAATATGATTAATGACGGGGCAGATAATTTTATTGAGATAGGTCCCGGAAAAGTTTTACAGGGTCTTATAAAAAGAATTAATCCTGATGTTAAAGTATCGGGAATTGATAAATTTTCGGAATTGGAAAATTTCGCTTAAGAAGAGGAGAGTTAAATTGAATCTTAAAGGAAAAAAAGCTGTTGTAACAGGCGGTTCACGCGGTATAGGAAAGGGAATTGTGCTTGAATTGGCATCGAAAGGATGTGATGTTGTTTTCACATATAATAGCAACGAAGAAGCAGCAAAAGCTGTTGAAAATGATTTATCAGAATTAGGAGTTGAAGGATTTGGAATTAAAGCAGATGCTTCATCTTTTGAAACTACTCAGGAAACGATGAAAAATATACTCGAGAAATTCGGAAGAGTTGATATTTTAGTTAATAATGCAGGGATTACAAAAGATAACCCACTGTTTATGATGAGTGAAAATGATTTTGATTCTGTCATTGATGCAAACTTAAAAAGTGTATTTAATTATACAAAAGCTGTATTAAGACCAATGATTAAGCAAAGATATGGGCGAATAATAAATATTTCTTCTGTTGTTGCAATAACTGGAAACCCAGGACAGGCAAATTATGTTGCTTCAAAAGCCGGAGTGATTGGAATGACAAAATCGAATGCAAAAGAGCTTGCTTCACGAAATATAACCGTAAATGCTGTTTGTCCCGGTTTTATTGAAACAGATATGACCGGTAAACTGAACGATCAGCAAAAAGATGCAATGTTAAAGACGATTCCGCTTGCACGTTTCGGGAAATCTGAGGATATTGCGAAAGTTGTAAGTTTTCTTGTCAGCGATTCGGCTGACTATATTACCGGACAGGTAATTGCCGTTGACGGCGGTATGGTAATGTGATTTTAATTAACTAATATTCAAACAAACTTAGGGAGTATCGAAAAATGGATATTGCAGCTAAAGTAAAAGAGATTGTTATTGATAAACTTGGTGTTGAAGAATCTCAGATTACACCAGAAGCATCTTTTACAAATGATCTTGGTGCAGATTCTTTAGATATCGTTGAATTGGTTATGGGATTCGAATCTGAATTCAATATTTCAATTCCGGATGAAGACGCTGAAAAAATAACAACAGTTGGCGATGCCGTAAAATATCTTACAGAAAAAGTTGGTTAATATTAAATAATGCCGCTTTTAGGCGGCATCTTTTTATTTGTTTATAAATCATTCTGGAAAAAATTATGAGTAGAAGAAGAGTAGTTGTAACAGGTATAGGGACGGTTTGTCCAATTGGTAATACAGCTGATGAATTTCTGAAAGGACTTCAGGAAGGAAGAAACGGAATAGGAAAAATTACAAAATTTGATACAACAAATTTTGATACTAAAATAGCTTTTGAAGTGAAAAATTTAGATTTGGATAAATATATTGACAAAAAAGCTGCTAAAAGAATGGATCCATATACTCACTTTGCGGTAGCTTCTTCGGTAATGGCTAAGGAAGATTCCGGACTTGATCTTGAAAAAATAAATCTTGAAAGATCGGGTGTGGTTTTTGGAAGCGGTATTGGCGGTATGGATACTTTTGAAACACAACATTCCGTTTATCTCGAAGGAGGTCCAAAAAGAGTAAGTCCGTTTTTTGTACCGATGATGATTTCAGATATTGCAGCCGGACAGATATCAATACGTTACGGACTTAAAGGTCCCAATTATGCTACTACATCTGCCTGTGCAACTTCTTCTCACGCTATTGCAGATGCATTTATGCTTATTCAAAGAGGTTCCGCTGATATTATGTTTACCGGCGGTGCAGAGGCTGCTATTTCACCGATGGCAGTAGCTGGCTTTAATTCGGCAAGGGCATTATCAACACAGAATGAAAATTACCTTACAGCTTGCCGTCCGTTTGATAAAAACAGAGATGGGTTTATTATGGGTGAAGGAGCAGGTACAATTGTTATTGAAGAACTTGAACACGCAAAAGCGCGCGGAGCAAGAATTTATGCCGAAATAGTTGGAATCGGCTTATCGGCTGACGCATATCATCTTACTGCTCCAGCTCCAAACGGGGAGGGCGCAGTTCGTTCTATGCGCGAAGCTTTAAGAGATGCCGGAGTGAATCCTGAAGAAGTAGATCATTTAAATGCTCATGGAACTTCGACTGAATTAAATGATAAAAATGAAACAATGGCTATTAAAACAGTTTTCGGCGGACATGCTTATAAAATGAATGTTAATTCTGTTAAATCTATGACAGGCCACCTTCTTGGCGCAGCAGGTGCAGTTGAAGCAATTGCTTCTGCTTTAGCTATTTACCATGGTTTTATACCGCCAACAATAAATTATTCGGAACCCGACCCAGATTGCGACTTGAATTATACTCCGAATAAAGCGATAGAAAAGAAAATAAAATATTCATTGAGTAATACTTTCGGTTTCGGCGGACACAATGCTTCAATTTTATTTAAGAAATTTGAAGGCTGATAATTGAATTTCTTATTTTTGCCCTTTTTAGGTAAAGATAGAAAAAACAAAAAAATCTGGAGCAAAGGTTATCCTGCTGCAGCGAAGCAAAGTATAAAATCACTTAATAAAATGCTGGGGTACAGCTTGAATAATCCTCGGTATTTTATAAAAGCTTTAACACATCGCTCTTATCTGGAAATTTCGCCGAATCTTGATAAATCTTACGAAAGACTTGAGTATTTAGGAGATTCTGTTCTTGGTATGATAACCGCAGAATATCTCTTTGAAAATTTTAACAAAGAACCGGAAGGTTTTCTTACAAAAACCAGATCGCAATTAGTTAACCGCGATACTCTTGCTGTAGCTGCAGAAAAAATTCACCTAAATTGTTTCCTTTTATACGATAAAAGATTTCTCCGGTCGGAAGACAAAGGGATGAAATCAATTCTTGCTGACGGTTTTGAAGCTCTTATTGGGGCTATTTATTTAGATGCCGGAATTAACGAATGCCGCAAATTTATATTAAAAAATCTTATTCTGCCTTGCATTTCCGATGGCTCGTATCTTCAGAATAAAAATTATAAAGGTATGCTGCTTGAATATTGTCATTCAAAAGGGATTAAAAATTTTTATTATAATCTAATTAACGAGGAAGGTCCCGAGCATAATAAAACTTTTGTTGTTGAAGTTAAAATAGAAGATAAAAGTATAGGGATAGGAAAGGGTAACAGCAAAAAAACAGCTGAACAAAATGCTGCAAAAAATGCATTGGAACAAATGGAAATTTATTCCGGATGAACTTCTGATTTTAATCACTTTACAAAATTTTCTTTTTGAATCTATAAAGTTTACACATAAGTTTATTTTTTATAAAAATTAAAATAGTGGAAATATGAAAAACGTTGATTATACGGATAAGTTTATAAACAGGCATATCGGGTCTGACGATTTGCAAAAGAATAATATGCTTGATTTTATGGGGCTCAAATATGAAAATGATTTAATAAAAAATATAATACCCGAAAATATTCAAATGAAAAACGAACTTGAGCTGGAAAATGAAATTTCGGAATACGAATTTATTTCTCATCTCAAACAAATTTCACAAAGAAATAAAGTATTTAAATCTTTTATCGGATTAGGTTATTATCCTTCAATTACTCCGATGGTTATTCAACGGAATATTTTGGAAAATCCCGGTTGGTATACACAATATACTCCTTATCAATCGGAAATCTCACAGGGCAGGTTGGAAGCTTTGCTGAATTTTCAGACAATGATTTGCGATTTAACCGGATTACCTTTGGCGAATGCTTCTTTGCTTGACGAAGGAACAGCTGCCGCCGAAGCAATGATTATGTCTTTTACAGCAAGAAAAGACAAAGATAAAAACACATTTTTTGTTTCGGATGAAGTTTTCCCTCAGACAATAGATGTAGTATGTACGCGGGCAGAAGCATTAGGAATTGAAGTTGTTATAGGAAAACATACTGAATTAAAAGATTTGCAAAAAATCTTTGGGGTGTTGGTTCAATATCCTTCGTCAAAAGGAGAAATTTACGATTATTCCGATTTCTTTAAAACAAATTCTGAGAAAGGCATTTGCAATATCATATCTGCAGATTTGCTCAGTCTTGCCTTGCTTACTTCTCCCGGTGAATTAGGAGCTGATGTTGCAGTGGGAACAACTCAGCGATTTGGTGTTCCTATGGCTTACGGAGGACCACATGCTGCATATTTTGCTGCAAAGGATGAGTTCAGAAGACAGATTCCTGGAAGAGTTATAGGAATGTCGGTTGATAGATTTAATAAACCTGCTTTGCGTATGGCTTTACAAACACGCGAACAGCATATCAAAAGAGATAAAGCTACAAGTAATATTTGTACATCTCAGGTATTGCTGGCAATTATGGCTTCGATGTATGCTGTATATCATGGACCGGAAGGTTTGAGAAAAACAGCTCAGAGGATATATAATCTAACTGAAATTTTAGCAAGATCGTTGCGCAAGCTGAATTATAAAATAATAAATGATTTATTTTTTGACACTCTTACAATAAAGATTGAAGATGAAAGAATATACTCAGATATCAAAACTTTATCAGAAAATAATTCGATAAATTTTGGCTATTTTTATGAAAATTGCATCACTGTTTCAATATCGGAAGTTACTACAATACAAGATATAAAAATTATTGCAGGAATATTTGCTGAGTTTGTCTCGAACACTAATATGAGCGCACAGGATTTTTCATCAAAAGATATAAAACCGATTCCCGAAAAATATTTAAGAAAAACAGATTATCTTACGCATCCTGTATTCAATTCGTATCATTCCGAAACAGAAATGATGCGTTATATCAAAAAGCTTGAAAGAAAGGATTTATCTTTAACTCATTCAATGATTTCGCTTGGAAGCTGCACAATGAAGTTAAATGCAGCTTCGGAAATGGCAGGAATTACTTGGAGCGAGTTTTCTAATATTCATCCATTTGCTCCGGAAGATCAGGTTGAAGGATACCGATTATTAATAAAAGAATTAGAAAATCAGCTAAAAATTATAACCGGATTTTATGCTGTATCGTTGCAACCGAATTCGGGTGCGCAAGGAGAATATGCAGGATTAATGGTAATTCGTGCTTATCATCACTCGAGAGGTGATTTTAACCGAAATGTAGTTCTTATTCCTTCTTCGGCACATGGTACAAATCCCGCAAGTGCAGTAATGGCAGGAGGAAAAGTAACAGTTATTGAATGCGATAAAGACGGGAATATTGATATTGAAGATTTAAGGAAGAAAGCTGAAGAAAACAAAGAAAATTTAGCTGCATTAATGGTAACTTATCCTTCAACTCACGGGGTATTTGAAGAAGAAATTAAACAAATATGTGAAATAATACATAATTGCGGCGGTCAGGTTTATATGGATGGCGCAAATATGAATGCGCAGGTAGGGTTAACAAGTCCGGCGTTAATAGGAGCAGATGTATGCCATCTTAATTTACATAAAACGTTTGCCATTCCTCATGGCGGCGGCGGACCGGGAGTAGGACCTATAGCTGCAGCAAAACATCTTGCCCCTTTTTTACCGGGACATCCTGTAATTAAAACCGGAGGAGAAAAAGCAATTAGGTCTTTGTCGTCAGCTCCTTGGGGAAGCGCAGGTATTTTAATGATCCCTTACGGATATATTAAAATGACCGGAGCTAAAGGATTAAAAACTGCTACAGAGACAGCAATCCTAAATGCAAATTATATTAAGGAAAAATTAAAAAATACTTATCCTGTTTTATTTGTTGGTAAAAGGGGATTTGTTGCACACGAGATGATTCTGGATATGAGAGAATTTAAAATTTCTGCCGGTATTGAAGTAGAAGATATTGCAAAAAGACTGATGGATTACGGATATCATGCCCCGACTGTTTCTTTTCCGGTGCCGGGAACTTTAATGATAGAACCTACTGAAAGCGAATCGAAAGATGAATTGGACAGATTTTGCGAAGCAATGATTTCAATACGCAATGAAATAAAAGAAATTGAAGTTGGTTTATTCAGTAGAGAAGATAATGTTCTTAAAAATTCTCCGCATACAGCGGATGAAGCAATTTCGGATAATTGGCAGCATAGTTATCCTCGCGAAAAAGCTGCATTCCCGCTTTCGTGGGTAAGAGAAAATAAATTCTGGCCTTCAGTATCAAGGATTAACAACGCTTACGGCGACAGAAATCTTGTTTGTACATGTCCGCCTATTAATTTGTATAAAGATTGATTAGGCTTGAGAGTATAATTACCGGATTAAAAATATCGTTTATTGAAAGTGTATTAGTAATTCTTTTAGTATTTGTTTCTCAACTTTCAGCTTCAGGTTTCGGAGAAACAGATTCGGTATTTTATAATAATGACGATATCTTTATTGTTGATTCGATAAAAATTAGCGGAAACGAAAAAACTGAAAATCACGTTATTTCGCGTGAATTAAATTTTAATATCGGCGATACAGTAAACGGAAAAATGTTAAATTTTTGCCGCGAAAGAATTTACAGCCTCGGACTTTTTTCAAACGTTAAAATTATACCGCAAAAGGCAGGGGATTATACAGAAATTGAAATAAATTTAAGAGAAAGTTGGTATATTTATCCACTTCCTGTTCTCAATATAGAAAACAGTTCTTTTAAGAGAGCTTCTTACGGGTTCAATCTTCTAATAAAAAATTTTCGCGGAAAAAACGAAACCATAAGCACCTTTATAACTTTCGGATATAACCCCACTGTTTCGCTTCAGTACCAAGTTCCATTATTGTTTCCCGATTTGGATATAAGTTTTTTATCACGAATATTTTACGGAAAAGCCAAAAATAAAAGTCTAAAAGCAGAAAAAATTCTTGGAAGAGAGTTTAACAATAAACTTTATGGAGGGGAAATTATTTTAGGCAAGCGACTGAACATTTATAATTCTGTATATGCAATGGCTGCTTATAATTATCAGGAAGCTGATATTCCAGAAGATAATTTTAAGAATAAAATATGCCGCGTTCCTTCGCTGGGAGTCTCTTACGAGCTAGATACGCGCGATTTAAAACAATTTCCTGCTGAAGGATATTTTATAACGGGACAGTGGCTTTATAACGGATTTGGGATTAATAACAGGAAATACAGTATTATAAAAGCAGACTACCGGGAATACAGGAGAATAACAGAAAATTTACTGACAAAATGGCGTTTAACCGGAAGGCACGCTTTCGGTAAAAACATTCCAGCTTACGATTATTCATTTTTCGGTTACGATGAAATTGTAAGGGGGCATAAAGATGATGTTAGGGAAGGCAATAATTATTTGATGGCGTCGTTTGAAGTAAAATATCCAGTCATTGAGGATTGGGATGTTTCTGTGAAATTGCCGCTTCTTCCAAAAAGTCTAACTTCTGCAAGAGTGGCTATTTATATAGAAACATTCGGTGATACGGGGCTGACTTTTAACAACAATGACAAAGTTTCGCTTAAACAGCTTTATTCGGGTTATGGAGCAGGCTTGACTTTTCTAGTGCTTCCCTATAATGTTTTCAGGGTTGCATATGCTTTTAACGAATACAGCAAAGGAGAGATTATTTTTGCAACAGGATTTTCCTTCTAAAATTGAACTGTACTATACAGCGGAAAAAATTGAAAACGGAATTATCAGTATTTCCGGCGAGGAAGCCAATCATATTTTAAACGTTATGAGGCACAAAGTTAATGATGTATTATATGTTACAGACGGCAAAGGAAGTTTTATAAAGTCGCGGATAACGTCTGCTGATAAAAAAGGAATTACAGCTGAAGCAATTGAAAGTAAGATTTATGAAAGAAAATATCCTAATTATATTTTTTGCATGCCGCGTTTAAAAAATGCAGATCGGTTTGAATTTGCTCTTGAAAAGTGTGTTGAACTGGGAATAAACAGATTTATTGTTTACGATGCTGAAAAAAGCGTGGCAAAAGGAGACAAAACAGAAAGATGGAATAAAATTGCTCTTTCTGCTATGAAACAATCACTCAACTTTTATCTTCCCGAAATAAGTTATAAAAAATCTCTGCAGGAAATTCCAAAGGATGGAATTAAAATTATGTTTGAGCAGGAATTCGGTTTAAGTCTGCAGGATTTTATTGCATCTGGTAAAATAAATAAAGACAATGATTATTTTTTTATTTTCGGTCCCGAAGGCGGACTTTCTGTATCGGAACAAAACCTTAAAGGTGAAATTATAAGACTGCATTTAACATATAACAGATTAAGAACAGAAACAGCCGTTATTATGGCTGCATCAAATATTATAAAAAGATAATTTTAGTAAAGTATTTAAAAAATACAATTAAAGTTATATCTTTAAGCTGTTATTCATAATTTATTTACATAATATGAACCCAATAATAATAGCAACTCTTGCAATAATATTCGCTTTATCCGTAATTGTTATATTATCAATTAAAGCATTTCGGATATTAAGTCAGCTTAAACAGCAAAATAAAGATACTTCCGGATTGAAAATTCAGGAAAAAGCCGATTTGTTGATGAGCATACAAGACTTAGCCCAAAATATGCTTAACAATAATTTGAATATTACAGAAGGAAGCATTCGTATTAAAGTGCTTCTCGATCATCTCGATCCGCAAAAAAAAGTAAGAGACGATTTTTTGGTTTTTTACGAATTATATTCTGCCACCGAGCATATGCCCAGGCATAAAGACAGGGATAAATACACTTGTGACGATTTAAAAATATACGATGATGAGCGTGAAAAAATTGAAATTAAATTTCAGAAAAGAATTTTTGATGCTTGCAGGAAAATTTCCGATTACGAGTTTAATTTATAAAATATCCGATAATATTTGTGAAGAAAAAAGCTTATGCGAGTATTGATTGTAGAAGATGACAGATCGAGCAGAATATTACTCCACAAATATCTTTTAAAAATGGAAATTGAATCTGTTGCTGTAAATAATGGGATTGAAGCAATAGAGGAATTAAAAAAAATTGAGTATGACGTTGTAATAACCGATTGGCTTATGCCGGAAATGGATGGGCTGGAATTAATACAATACATCCGCAAAAACATTAAACCTAATCCATCTATTATAGTAACAACAGCAATTGCATCAGCCGAAGCAAAACGGAGAGTATTACTTTCGGGGGCGGATGATTACTTTGCAAAGCCGATAAATATAATGGATGTAAAAGAGAAAATTGATTTGCTTGAAATGAGAAAAACAAGCAATATTGAAATACCATCTAAATTTATTGTTGAGACATCGAGAAAGCTGCCAGAAATTGTTGGTGTGGGAATAGCTGCCAGCACAGGCGGTCCACCAGTTCTGATGGAAATATTTAAGAATCTTGAATATACCGAGAATGCTGCTTTTTTTGTGGTTTTACACGGTCCAGCATGGATGCTTAAAACATTTTCGGAAAGAGTTCAGCAGGAAACAAACTATAAAGTATTTTTAGGTCAGGAAGGTCAGCCTGTAAAAGGAGGCGAAATATATTTTGCACCGGGTGATTTTCATATGAAACTTCACGAGAAAAAAATGAGTTTGATGATTTCGGATGATAAGCCGGAAAACTTTGTTAAACCGGCAGCCGATCCTTTATTCCGAAGTCTGGCAAATACTTTTAGTAAAAAAACAATTGGTGTTGTACTTACAGGAATGGGTAAAGACGGAACAATCGGCAGCGGTTATATTGCTGCTTCCGGAGGAATTGTTATTGCTCAAAATCCTAAAACCGCCAGCCTGCCATCTATGCCTCAGAGTGTGGTTGACTTAAGAATTGCAAGAAGTTTTTATGATGCTGAACTGCTTCCGGAAAAAATAATTGAAATGGTAAACAAATTAAAAAATCATCAATAAAATCCAGACTTTCAATAATTCTATTCTAATCTGAAGAAATCTTCATAAATAAAGGGCCTGTTTATAGATTCTTTTGGATAAAACTCATTTGTTCTTGATGAATATTCATATTTACTTGATAAGTTTTCGGCATTTTTTATTATATAGTCAATTGCATCAGCAATAAACAGAACTTCATCATTTGTCATTGTAGGATGAAGCGAAACGCGAACCCAGCCTGGCTTTTCGGATAAATCTCCGTTATTTATCTTATCGGTAATTCTTTTAGAGCGCGTCGGATCAAGATGTAGAAGATAATGTCCGTAAGTTCCGGCACACGAGCAACCGCCCCTCACTTGAATCCCGAATTCGTCATTTAGTGCACGGGCAACAAAATTGTAATGTACATTTTCGGTATAAAATGAAATTACAGCAAGGCGGTTGTTATGCTCCGAAGCTAAGATGTGAAGATTTTTAATTTTGCTGAATTTATCGAAAAGTATATCAAGTAATTCATTTTCACGCTTTTTTATAAAACTGATGTTCATTTTTTCTTTTAACTTGATGCATAATGCGGTTTTAATGGTCTGTAAAAATCCCGGTGTTCCGCCGTCTTCCCGAGTTTCTATATCATCAACAAATTTATAATGTCCCCAGGGATCAGTCCAGTCGACTGTTCCACCCCCTGGTTGGTCGGGTACATTTCGGTTGTATAGGTTTTTATTGAAAATTAAAACCCCTGAAGTTCCGGGACCACCTAAAAATTTATGGGGCGAAAAAAAAACTGCATCAAGCTGCTGAAGTTTATTTTCGGGATGCATATCAATTTTTACATAAGGAGCAGAAGCAGCAAAATCCACAAAACAAAAACCTTTATAATTATGTATCATTTCCGCCATTTCATAGTAGGGGGTTTTAATGCCTGTTACATTCGAGCAAGCAGTAAAAGATCCTAAAATTAAACTTCTGTTTTTATTTTCTTCAAGCAGATTTGCAAATTTCCTTAAATCTGTAAGCCCTTTTTTATCAGGCGGAATAACAATAACATCAGCTGCCGATTCGAGCCAGGATGTATGGTTCGAATGATGTTCCATATGAGTTAAAAAAACAACAGGTTTAATTATTTCCGGAATGTTAATGTATTTCTTCACTTGTTCCGGAACAGCAAGACCCAGCAACCGTTGGAATTTATTTATCATTGATGTCATACCGGAACCGCCAGTAATAATTATATCATCACTTCCAGCATTGCAATGAGATTTAATAATTTTTTGCGCTTCCCGATAAAGATTTGTCATTATTGAAGAGGAAATTCCTGTACCCGAATGAGTATTAGCAACAAAAGGTCCTATTTCGTAAGTTATTTTATCTTCAATAGTTTTATATAACCTGCCGCTTGCTATCCAGTCGGCATATATAATTTTTTTCTCTTCTCCGGAAGGAGACTGAAAAGTTTTATTAATCCCTATTATTTGGTTTCTAAAATGAAAAAAATGTTTTTCAAGATTTTTCATCTTCCTGCAATTCCGTATCGGTATTTATTTTTAGGAATTTATTGCCATCGCTCCATTTGCGTTTTCCTATTGTAAAAATAGGCATTATCAATGGAATAAATAATAAAATATACCACCAGTTAAATGCGTTTTCAAACTCGGAACGGTAAACAATATAAGCCCAAAAGATGGAAACAAATGCAGTATTTAGAATTGGAAGAAATAATTTCCAGAATTCAACATCAGGTTTACGCCAAGGAGCATTTTTAAAAACGAAAAAAAATGCCATCCCTACTATAACCAATCCCAAAATTCCGTTTTTTGTTTCTCCTTGAAAAATAAGAACAACTGATAAAATGAAAATCCAAGAAAAAGATCCTATCCAACCGAAAATCCAGCCTAATTTTTCACCCTTTCTGTTACTCATTTTGTTATTCCTTAAAATGTTCTAAAAACAATAAGTATGTTCGAAAATAAACCTTTTTTATTAAATTCCATAACCTAATTTTATATAATTAAAAATTTAGAACAATGATAATAATTACAGATAATGTTTCGTTTACCGAAAACTTTTTTGGAAAGGAATTTAAATGGGAAATTATTTCCGACAATACTTTTAATGAAACTGAAACAGTATGTAATGAAATATTTGAGAGGAAAATAATATGGCAAACCGAAGAACCCGAAATACAATTTTGGGAATATCTTTTTATTTGCGAAGAATCCTTAAAATCGCAATATGATATAATTATTAAGTTATTAGATAAAAATAAAATTAATTTTTCTTCCTGTTTATGTATTGCCGGAAGCGGTAAAAATTTTCATGGTAACCGGAATCGTTATTGGGAAAGTGTGAAGGGGAACATACATTTATCGGCATTAATAAGACCTGATTGCCGAATTGAGAATTTTCATACTGGAATAGTTGTTGCTTCGGCAGTAGCGGTAATACGTACAATTGATGAAATACCGGAACTTGAAAACAAAGCTTCTATTAAATGGGTTAACGATATTTTAATAGAAGGAGAAAAAGTAGGGGGCATTATTGCTCATGCTAAAACGGAAGGAGAAATTATTAACAGTTTAGTTATTGGCATCGGATTGAATATTTTTGCAGCTCCTTGTATTAAATCCGACTCAATTGTGCATAATTCCACTTGTATATCAAATTTTATTAAAAAAAATACAATTTCGCTAAAATCAGTTTTCTATTCTCTTGTTAAAAACCTATATTTAGATTACGAAAATTTAAAATATGAAAAATATAATTCCATTTTGAATTTTTATAGAAATAGGTCTTTGATATCAGGGAAAAAAGTAAAAGTAATTTCTGATCCATTAGATGGAGAAAGTACTGAGATATATGAAGGAATAGTAGAAAAGATTGGAGAAAATTTGGAATTATATTTCCAAGATAAAAAAACACCCGTCACTAAAGGCAGACTAATAATCTGACTTAAAAAAACTTTTATTCTTTTTCTTAAAATAACCCATAATTGAAAATTATAAATTAAATTATAGAGATAATATGGAACATAATATTCTATCGGTATGCTTATCGGCGGTAGTTGCATCATTCATAATATTACCATCGTTAGCCATTATTATGCATTTTATTGTTGCAATTTTTCCAAAGGAAGAATTTAAACCTGTTGAAAAATCGGTTAATTTTAACGACGAAGCAGTTCTTTCAGCAATTAAAACTGCATATCAAAATCTTTATCCAGGTGTAAAAATAAAAGAAATTACGGAGAATAAATAATATGATATTTACAGAACAGAAGAAAAAAATTAATGTTCACTTTACGCCTTTCAGAGACGGACTTCAAAGTTCGTTTGGCGGAAAAGTAAGATTAAATGATTTTTTGCCGGCAATGGAAATGGCTGCAAAAGCAGGATTAAGACATCTTGAATTTGGAGGCGGTGCAAGATATCAGGCTCCGCTTTTCTACTTAAATGAAGACCCTTTTGAAACAATGAAAAAAATCCGCGAAGCTGTCGGTCCCGATGTAGATCTTCAGATATTAACTCGCTCAGTTTCGGGCGTTACTTTAACCGAACAATCAATTGAAAGTCTGCAGCTTCAGGCAAAACTTATGAAAGAGTACGGAACTACGTATGATCGTAATTTCGATTTTATGAATGACGTAAGAAATTTGGTTAAAACCGGTCAGCCTATTGTTGATGCAGGAATGCATCACCAAGTGTGCATTGCTATGATGGGACTCCCTTTTGAATCTGATACTGTTCACACTTCCGAGTACTATATAAATGTTGGAAAGCAGCTTTTAGAAAGTGATATACATATTGACAGTATTTGCCTTAAAGATGCAAGCGGAACAACTGATCCTAAAACAGTATATGATACTGCTGTCGGGCTGAAAAAAATAATGCCTTCCGGAATGAAATTATGGATGCATACTCACGATACTGCAAGTATGGCTGTTGCTTGTTATATGGCAGGTATTGCTGGCGGCGTTGACGGAGTTGATCTTTCGGTAAGACCAATGGCAAGCGGTACAGTTCAGGCGGACGTACGTTCGCTTGCTCACGCTTTAAAAGGTACCGGATATTCGCTTGATATAGATGTTTCGCTGATGATGGAAATTGAAAGGATGCTTACTGAAGGATTAAAAGACTATGAATTTAATCCAACAACAACTACTGCCGATGCTCGCGTGTTAGGATTTCCTATGCCGGGCGGAGCAATTGGTCCGAATGTTCATATGATGCAAAAAGCCGGAATTCTTGACAAGTACAGCGAAGTTCTTGCTGAATTTCCTGTAGTAGTTGAAGCAGGCGGAGCTTGGACTTCAGTTACTCCCGGCAGCCAGCAATATTGGCTGCAGGCATTTAATAATGTAATGTTCGGAAGATGGGCTAAAATAGATCCTGGTTATGGAAAATCCGCTCTAGGTTATTTTGGAAGAACACCACTGCCTGCCGATCCTAAGGTATTGCAAATAGCAAGCGAACAATTAAATCTGCCATTCTTCGACGGAGATCCGCTGGCAGCTGCTCCTAACAATATTGAAGTAGCAAAACAGGCCTTGCAGGAAAGAAATCTTCCAATCAACGATAAAAATATATTTTTAGTCCTTTCTGCTATGGTTCCTGGTAAAAAGATGGAAGCAAACGAAGGAATAAGATTTCTTCAAGGAAAAGGGAAGATTGATATTCCATTAAAGAAAAAGGAAGAACCTGTTGCTGAAGCTCCGGCAATTGCTGCGCAAGTTATTTCGGGACCTCAGACAACAAAATGCACGGTTAATGAAAAAGGCGTTGCCAGAACATTTACTGTTACAATTGAACCTGCAGGAGATGGTTCTGCTCAAGCTGCTGATACAACTGTTCAAAGCCAGCCTGGAGAAATCTATAAGGTTTATTCCACATTTGCCGGTTCAGTTGATATTGTTGATATTTTAGTTAAAGTCGGCGACAGAGTATCAAAAGGACAATCAATTGCGCAGATTGAAGCAATGAAAGCCAAATTCGATATTAAATCGCAAAAAGACGGTGTAGTTCAGGAAATATATGTTTCAATAGGCGATGAAGTTGATTCATCCCGCCCAATAGCGGCTTTAAGGTAAGGGGACAAATATGGACGCATTATATAAATTATTTCTTGAATCAGGTTTTACAAATCTTGCATGGGGTAACCTTGTTATGTTTGCAGTTGCAGGTATACTTATATATCTTGCAATAACAAAAGAATATGAACCGTTATTATTAATACCAATAGGATTTGGAATTATATTGGCAAATTTGCCTAAAGGATTAATGGGTTCTTACGATGAAGGTATAATAGGACTTATATATCAATCGGGTATTAAAACTGAGTTGATGCCCCCTATCATATTTTTAGGTGTGGGAGTATTAACAGATTTCAGACCATTATTGGGAAGACCTTTAACATTTTTACTCGGAGCTGCAGCTCAATTTGGTATTTTTGCTGCTGCAATAGGTGCGGTTTATCTTTTCGGATTTAATATTAAAGAAGCAGCTGCTATTGGCATTATCGGCGGCGCTGATGGACCTACATCTATTTTTCTTGCAAGTAAACTTGCTCCTCACTTATTAGGACCTATTGCCGTTGCAGCATACAGTTATATGTCTCTTGTTCCTATAATTCAGCCTCCTATTATGAAACTTTTAACTACAAAAAAGGAAAGATCAATAGATATGCCTCAGACAAAACCTGTCTCGAAGACGGCTGTTATTATTTTTCCTATTGTTACTGGTGTTGTTGCCTCTTTGGCAATTCCTTCCTGCGCTCCGCTTGTTGGAATGCTTATGTTTGGAAATCTTATCAGAGAGTCGGGCGTGACTGAAAGACTGAGAAAAACTGCAGGTTCTGCCTTAATTGATATTGTAACAATATTTTTAGGGATAACCGTTGGCGCAACTATGGACAGCCCGCATTTTGTGAACTTCCAGACATTAATGATTTTAGTAATGGGAGCAGTTGCATTTTCATTCAGTACTGCAGGCGGTGTTGTTTTTGCCAAGATATTAAATATCTTCCTTAAAGAAGGCAAAAAAATGAACCCTTGCATTGGCGCTGCCGGTGTATCAGCCGTTCCAATGTCTGCCCGTGTCGTTCAAAAATTTGTTTCGGAACAGACTGAAGGTGAAGTTAATCCTTTAATGCAGGCAATGGGTCCTAATGTTGCCGGTGTTATCGGCTCGGCAGTTGTAGCGGGCGTATTTTTAAGTCTGCTAAGATAATAAAAACTGAAACTGCCTCAATTACGAGGCAGTTTTTTTTTACCTTTCCTTAATTCATTAGCGCAAATTTCTTAAATTTGAACATTGAAAAATTAAGCTTACCGGAGTTATAAATGATTCAGCAGATCAGAAGAATATTTGTAGAAAAAAAAGAAGGTTTTAACATTGAAGCCGAAAGTTTATTAAAGGATTTAAGAGAAAATTTAGGGATAAAATCTTTAATAAAATTACGGATTCTTTATAGGTATGATATTGCTGATATTTCGGATGAAGTATTTGAAATGGCGAAAAACACAATCTTTTCGGAACCGCCTGTTGATAATGTTTATCTCGAAAAAGTTGATTTCAGCGAAAAAGAAATTGTATACGGAGTTGAATTTCTTCCCGGGCAGTTCGATCAGAGGGCTGATTCAGCCGCGCAGGCAGTTCAGATACTTACACATTCGGATAAACCCTTATTAAAATATGCGAAAATTATTTCTCTTTCGGGTAATCTTTTGCCTGAAGAAACAGATAAAATTAAAAAATATACAATAAATCCCGTTGAAGCGCGCGAGGCATCGCTTAAAAAAACCGATACTCTTGAAGATACATTAAACATACCGGAAAACGTTGAAACGATTAATAAATTTATTGAAATGAAGGATTCGGAGTTAGAATCTTTGTTAAAAGAGCTTGCTTTTGCAATGGACTTGGATGATATAAAATTTTGTCAGAATTATTTCCGCGAAACTGAAAAAAGGAATCCAACATTAACTGAATTGAGAATTCTTGATACATATTGGAGCGATCATTGCCGGCATACAACATTTTTAACAAGAATAGAAAATGCTGAATTTTCAGACGGTGAATATTCAAAATTTATAGAGAAAATATATAACGAATATCTTGATTCGAAAAAATATGTTTACGGGGACAAGAAAAAAGATGTTTGTCTGATGGATATTGCAACAATTGCGATGAAGGAACTGAAGAAAAAAGGCATTCTCGATAATCTTGACGAATCGGAGGAAATTAATGCATGCAGTATTGAAGTTGATGCAGATGTAAACGGGCAAACCGAAAAATGGCTGGTAATGTTTAAAAATGAAACTCATAACCATCCTACAGAAATCGAGCCTTTCGGAGGTGCTGCAACATGTTTGGGAGGCGCAATCCGCGATCCGCTTTCGGGGAGATCGTATGTATATCAGGCTATGCGAGTAACAGGAAGCGGTGATCCCCGCACAAAAGTTGAAGATACTATTGAAGGCAAGCTTCCGCAAAGAAAAATTTCAATCGGCGCTGCTCACGGATACAGTTCTTACGGAAACCAAATAGGACTTGCTACAGGACAGGTTACAGAAATTTATGATGAAGGTTATGTAGCCAAAAGAATGGAAATAGGGGCTGTAATCGGTGCTGCGCCAAAAAATTATGTTGTAAGGATGATACCTGAGCCGGGCGATATTGTTATTCTTTTAGGCGGAAGAACAGGACGCGACGGATGCGGAGGAGCAACTGGATCTTCGAAAGCTCATACCGAAGAATCTCTTGTTACCTGCGGGGCAGAAGTACAAAAAGGAAATCCGCCGGAAGAAAGAAAAATTCAGAGATTATTCCGCAAAAAAGAAGTTACAAGATTAATTAAAAGATGCAACGACTTTGGTGCAGGAGGCGTTTCTGTTGCAATTGGCGAACTTGCTGACGGATTGAAAATCAATCTCGATCTCATTCCAAAAAAATACGAAGGGTTGGATGGTACTGAGCTTGCTATATCCGAAAGTCAGGAAAGAATGGCTGTGGTTGTTTCGAGGAAAGATGCAGAAACATTTATGAAGGAAGCAGGGATAGAAAATCTGGAATCGACAATTGTTGCCGAAATTACAGAAGAAAAACGGATGCAGATGTTTTGGAAGGGCGATAAAATTGTTGATATTTCACGCGAATTTCTTAACAGCAACGGCGCTCCTAAATCCGCTGATATAAAGGTGTGCGAACCTTTAAATAATAATCCGTTAAACTATAAATCCGAAAATATTGAAATAACAGAAAAGTGGTATAAAACTTTATCGAAATTAAATGTAGCTTCGCAAAAAGGATTAGTTGAAAGGTTTGACGGATCAATAGGGGCAGGCTCAGTATTTATGCCCTTTGGCGGGAAATATCAGCTTTCGCCTATGGAAATAATGGCTGCTAAACTTCCGGTTTTAGAAGGGGATACAAATACCGGTACAATTATGTCCTATGGATACAATCCCGATATTTCACGATGGAGTCCTTTTCACGGCGCTGTTTATGCAATTGTTGAATCGGTTTCAAAGATAGTTGCTGCCGGAGGAGATGCTGGCAGAATAAGACTTACTTTACAAGAATATTTTGAAAGACTGGGAAAAGAACCGGAAAGATGGGGAAAACCATTTTCGGCTTTACTTGGCGCATATTATGCCCAAAAAAAACTTGGAATTCCTGCAATAGGCGGAAAAGACAGTATGTCCGGAACATTTAAAGATCTTGACGTTCCGCCAACGCTTGTTTCTTTTGCAGTAGATACAGCGGATGTGCGCAAATTGGTTTCAACAGAATTTAAAAAAGCATCGGGCAAAGTTATTAAAGTTGATATAAAAGCAGATAATTATTTTCTGCCTGATTTTGATGATCTTAAGAAAAAATACGCTGCCGTTAAAGATTTGATTTCAAGAGGGAAAGTTCTTTCGTCAAGCATTATTAAGGCAAACGGACTTGCAGAAACAATTTCGAAAATGTGCTTTGGAAATATGCTGGGATTTAAGTTCTCGGATAATGTAGAAGTTAAAGAATTATTTGCATCTTCTTACGGATCGATTATTCTCGAAGTTGTCAATCCCGAAGAGATTAAAAATCTTGAATTTAATATTATTGGTGAAGTTACTGAAGAAGCAAAAATAGTTTATAAGAATTCCGTAATTGACTTAAAAGAAGCTCTTAATAAATGGAGTTCGGTACTGGAAGATATTTTCCCGACTAAAACATCTGAAGAAAAAAATATTCCTCAGAATTACAGATTTAATTCGCTTAAAAAGATAAAATCGCCTGTGAAAATTGCAAAACCGCGAGTTACAATTACAACTTTTCCGGGGAACAACTGCGAATACGATACTGCCAGAGCTTTCAGCGAAGCTGGAGCTGTTGCCGACACTTTTATTTTCAGAAATCTTACTTCGCAATGGATTGATGAATCGGTAAAAGAAATGGTTGATAAAATCAACAATTCGCAAATAATAATGATTCCCGGCGGATTCAGCGCGGGAGATGAGCCTGAAGGATCGGGAAAATTTATTGCTACCGTTTTCCGCAATCCTGCCGTTAGCGAAGCAGTAATGAATTTGCTATACAAACGCGACGGACTTATGCTGGGAATTTGCAACGGATTTCAGGCTTTAATCAAACTCGGAATTCTTCCTTACGGGGAAATAAGAGACATTCTTCCCGAAGACCCGACTTTAACTTTTAATAAAATTAATCGCCACGTTTCGTGTTTGATCCGGACAAAAATTGTATCAAATCTTTCTCCGTGGCTTTACGGGGCAGACATGGATGAAACTTATATGATAGCTGTTTCGCACGGTGAAGGAAGATTTGCAGCAGGAGATGATGTGATAGCGGGACTGATGAAAAACGGACAAGTAGCAACACAATACGTTGATTTTGAAGGAAAACCGAGCGGTGAAACTATGTTTAATCCCAACGGATCGTATGCGGCAATTGAAGGAATTACAAGTCCCGATGGAAGGGTTTTGGGGAAAATGGCGCACAACGAACGTTTCGGCAAAAATACATTCAGGAACATCCCGGGAGAAAAAGATCATAAACTGTTCATTTCGGGCGTTGAATATTTCAGCTGAAAAATATTAGTATCAATATTTAAAACGCGAATTGAATTGCGCCAAAATGGTGTGCAGGAGGAATTGTTCCGGTAATTTAAGCAAGCATAGCTGTCCTTGTGGAAAACTGAAATTTTGTATGTCGTACGAGAACGAAAAGTAAGATATAATTTTGTACATAATTACAAAACGTAATTGCAAAGTTGAAGAACTGTTGATAATTGAACGGATTAATTAAATTGAAAACCAGTTCACAGGTTCAATTATCAACTCAAATCTGTCCATCCTTAAAATGCCTGATCACTCTTCTATTTATTCTTATTATCTAATAAAAGAGAAACAATAAATGCAATTCCGAACAGTGACTCTATTGTTATTGCAATAAAAATTGATGAATTATAATAACCATTAATGAAGCCGGAAATTCCATTGAATGCCAACAGGAAAAACGTAATTAGCATTGAAATATTTATATAAGTCCTTGCTTTTGAAACGGAAATGTTTCTTGAAAGAAACAGCAAAGTTGCAAACCCGAACATAAATATGGAAACTCTTTTTGCAAGCACTATTGATGAAACATCCGGCGTAAGTCCCATATCTCGGATAAAATCTTCCGGAATAAATAATAACTGTGCGCCCAAAAACACGAACAAAATTGCAGCGGCAATACAAATGATTTTGAAAAACGATTTCATAATTCCAATCCTTTAAACTTTGTGTAATTTTTTTTTGAATAGGGAAATATAAATAATGTACAATGTAAAATTTATAATTTATAATGGCTGTGGAATTCAAGAATAGAAAGAATATCAGATTATAGTTAAGATTTTCAAGTTATGTAGAATTCCAGAAGTTCAATAATTATTTTTTTTAAGAGTGAAAAAAGTATATTTACTTTGTAATTTTTATAAAAAACTAAAAAGGGAAGATATGATTAACAGAAATTTGATTGCCAGTATTATTCTGGTTGTGGCACTGACTCTTAGTGTTTACGGTCAGGAAACGCCGAAAAAGACGCTTAAAGAGGCATACGCCGGTAAATTCATGATAGGAACTGCAAGCGATGTGAAAGGTCTTACTGAAGCCGAATTAAAAAGTGTTAAAGAACAATATGACATACTTACTCCTGAAAATTGTATGAAACCGCAGCCCATACATCCTTGGGAAACATTTTACTACTTTGGTGTTACAGATTCACTTGTTGACTGGTGCCAGCAGAATGGAGTAAAAGTTTGGGGGCATACTTTAGGATGGCATTCGCAGACAGCACCATGGTTCTTCCAGGCAGAAAACCCGGTAAATGAAGAAACAACAAGTCAACCAAAACGGACAAGGATGAATTGGGACCCCAATGCCCCGCGTTTGACAATGGATGAATATTGGCGCCGCAGCATTAAGGGCGAGATGGCAAGCCGCGAAGTTGCACTGGAACGGCTTGAAAAACATATAAAAACAGTAGTTGGGCGTTACAAAGGACGTATTATCGGATGGGATGTATTTAATGAATCGATTGAAGACAGCGGCGACTGCACAACAGAAAATCTCCGTACCTGGAGTTGGTATAAAGTTGTAGGACCGGATGTATTGAACCTGGCTTTCAAATGGGCGCACGAAGCTGATCCCGCCGCCCAGTTATACTACAACGATTATAACATTGAGCAGGGAGCTGTTGCTAACAAAGGCAAACACGCCAGTTCAATGGTTCTGCTTAAACGCTTATTAGCGGAAGGCGTTCCTATTACAGGTGTTGGAATTCAGGGTCACTGGCACCTTGATACCGACCTTGCCGACGTTGAAAAGGCTATCGAAAATTATGCATCTCTCGGACTGAGGGTTTCTATTACTGAACTTGACGTGACATCTACCGGTGATAACAGCGGTGCTTTCGGTGTGCGACAAGGCGACAAGGCTATCCCTAAAGAGAATTATGAAAAGCAGGCTGAAGTTTATAAAAAATTATTCGAAATCTTTTTGCGACACAAAGACGTAATCGATCGTGTAACTTTCTGGGGTGTAAGCGATACGCGTTCTTGGCGCAGAGGACAGGATGCACTTTTGTTTGACGGTCAGTTGAAACCAAAACCGGCATTTAAAGCTGTTATTGACGCTAGCTCTAATTAGTTAAATTTAACACAACCCCTCCCCGACATTCGCCGGGTAAACCTGCCTCCCCTTTGAAAAAAAAAGGGGAGGTGATGGATGGTTTTGTTGGCTAGGAAATTCCCTCCCTTTTTGCAAAGGGAGGGCTGGGTTTACCCGCCTTTGGCGCGGGTGGGTTAGGGAAAGTTGTTTGAAGTTGTGGAAATATGGAAAAAGGGTTAACAAGTTGAAGTTTTATTTTTATTTTGTGCTCTTGAAAAATAGTCTTAGTAATAATAATTTAATTTTAGTTTTTTCAATGATTTTTAGGGATTAACCTAAAAATTGTCCCGATGTAAATCTGGATTGCGTTAAAACAAAGTTGTACGGCATGCAAAAATAATATACTACAAACCTGAAATAACTATGAACAAGATTATAATTGGACTTTTGTTTGGCATTGTTGCCGGGATAATTGATGTAATCCCAATGATAATTCAAAAATTGACTTGGGATGCTAACTTATCAGCACTTACAATGTGGATAGTTGTTGGATTTTTAATATCAAAAGTAGATTTAAAAATGAATCCAATACTCAAAGGGATTTTAATTGCATTATTAGTGTTATTGCCTTCTGCTATTCTGATTGGTTGGAAAGAGCCAATCTCTTTAATACCGATTGCAATTATGACAACTATTCTTGGTGGATTACTTGGATTTTCAATTCAAAAAATTACGAATAAACAAAAATGAAAATATTTTAAAAACATCCTAACACATAGGAAAAATTATGATAACTATCGACAACTATTTGGACAGTCATTATATACATAGAAGCAATTGGTTAAGAGCATCCGTGTTGGGTGCTAATGATGGAATAATTTCTATTTCCAGTCTGGCAATTGGAGTTGCGGCTGCAAGTACGACAAGGGAACCTATTGTATTAGCAACAGTCGCAGGTCTTGTGGCGGGAGCATTATCTATGGCAGCAGGTGAATATGTTTCGGTAAGTTCGCAAACCGATACGGAAAAAGCTGATATTGAACGAGAGAAAAAAGAACTTGAAGAAATGCCAAAAGAAGAACTGAATATTTTGGCTCAAATTTATGAAAAACGCGGACTAAAAAAAGAAACTGCAATGCAGGCTGCTATAGAATTGACAGAGAAAGATGCCTTAGGAGCTCACATTAGAGACGAATTAGGCATCAACGAGATAAGCCAGGCAAACCCGATACAAGCAGCTTTAGCTTCAGGAGCATCTTTTACAATAGGCGGTATTCTGCCATTATTGATAGTCCTTTTTGCAACCGTTAAAGGAATGGAATATTGGTTATATGGTTTCACAATAATTTTTCTTATCATTTTAGGAGCCACATCTGCAAAAACAGGTGGTTCAAACATAAAAAAAGCTGTTGTGCGAATTACAATATGGGGAACTTTAGCAATGGGGTTTTCTGCTTTAGTGGGCTATATTTTTGGGGTTAACGTATAATATTAAAGTCGTCAAAAATGAAGACAAGCTGCAACAGTTTGTGTTCCCGGAACAGATCGGGAAGTGATGAAGGTACTAACCTCGATAAAAAAGCTTGAACCAAATCCCGACAATCGCCGGGTAAACTTTGAACCCCTCCTTTGTCCTCCCCTTTAGTAAAGGGGAGGAAATCTCCCTCCCTTTTTGCAAAGGGAGGGTAGGGGTGGGTTAAGGAGATTGAATATGACAAAACATTTTAATAAACCGGAATTGAAAGAACGGCGCAGGCGTTTACGCAAGGAAATGACATTTAGTGAAAAAATCGTTTGGTTGCATTTACGAAAGAAGCAGTTAAAGGTCAGGTTCCTGCGACAATACTCAATTGATAATTACATCGTGGATTTTTACTGTCCGGAGATGAAGATTGCTGTTGAGATTGACGGCGATGTTCACAATCTGCCGGAGCAAAAGGAGTATGATATTGAAAGGCAAAGGTATCTGGAAAATTACGGTGTTACTTTCGTGCGCCTGAAAAATGAGGAAGTGCTGGGAAACGGAAATAAGGCTTTTGCAAGGATTGAGGAAGTGATCGATAAACTCAACCTCTCGTCATAGCCGGATAAACTTTGAACCCCTCCCAACCTCCCCTTTAGTTAAGGGGAGGTAACGGATGGAAGGAAATGTCTGCTCCTTTGAAAAAAAGGGGAGGTGACGGATGAATTTGCTGGATGGAAATCTGAAAAAAAGGTGGGAAGGATAACAACCTCACCCCAGCCCTCTCCTTGTTAAGGAGAGGGAGTTTAAATTGGGAAGTTGTGGAATTATGAAAAAAATTTTACAATTTATGGTTTTATTATTTAAGTTATGACTGAGAAAAAAATTATTTAGCTAATGATTTTATGAATATTTCAAAAGAACTTTTAGCAGAGTAAATTGGGATTGGGTAAAGAAAAAGTAGTATTTATGGCAAACAGCTTACAGCGTATTGACAAAAGAACAAATTTTAGCAAAAGAATAGTTTATATAGTGTTATTTTTATAGATATAGGAATGCTTTTTCATCAAGGAGATTTATAAAATTATAAAATGTCCAAAAGAATAAACCACATAATATCGGAAATTAAAGATCAATATCTTTTAGACCACGATTTTAACAAACCATGGATTATTGGTTTTAGTGGCGGGAAAGATTCTACTGCATTATTGCAGTTGGTTTGGTTAGCATTAAAACAAATTCCTTCAAATCAAAGAAAACGCAAGATTTATGTTATTTGTAATGATACATTAGTTGAGAACCCAATCATTGTTGATTATGTTGAAATAGTTCTTGATAAAATAAGACAGGCTGCAGTAGAACAAGGGCTACCGATTGAAGTGAATAAAACAATTCCAAGATTGGAAGATAGTTTTTGGGTTAATATTATTGGTAGAGGATATCCGGTGCCAAATAACGCATTCCGGTGGTGTACTGATAAAATGAAAATAAAACCAACATCAAGATTTGTTACAGAACAAGTTGCGGAAAATGGTGAAGCAATTATTTTGATTGGTACTAGGAGCGCCGAGAGCCAAACAAGAGCAAATTCAATTAAAAAGCATGAGATACGGGGAAAACGTTTGACAAAACACCCTCATCATCACAATACATTTGTTTACGCACCAATTAAAGAATTAATGCTTGAAGAGGTTTGGTATATTATCAATACAATGAGTTCTCCTTGGGGAGCAGACAATAGTCAACTATTCCAAATCTATTCAGATGCAAGTGCTGATGATTATGAATGTCCAACTATGGTTTCTGATAAACAGCATACATCATGCGGACAGAGCCGTTTTGGTTGTTGGACTTGCACAGTTGTGACAGAAGATAAATCAATGACAGCATTAGTTAATAAAGGACAGGAATGGTTACGACCTTTATTAGAATTAAGAGCCAGCATGTTCGATAAAAGGAATATTTCTGAGAATAGAATGCCCACGAGAAGAAATGGACAACATGCTGTTACTGAAGATGGTCAAAACCAGGGAAATTATACTGAAAAATATAGAGCTGAACTCTTAGAGGAAATTTTAATTGCTCAAAGAAAAGTTCAAGAAGATAAACCTAAATTAAACTTGATTACACATCAAGAATTAGTAGCGATACAAGTGATTTGGAACAGAGATTTAAATTTTGAATACCGTGTTGCTGAAATATATAATAGAGTTTACAATAGGGAAAACGCTATGAAAACAAATGATGAAAAACTGCAAAAAGAAATGGATTTGCTTAAAGACGTTTGTGCTGAAAACCCAAAGGATTTCGATCTAATTCAAGAATTATTAACTATGCAAAAAAACAAAGCTCTTTTAAACAAGAAACGCGGACTTAAGGACGATATGGAAAGAGTAATTGAAAAGTATCTTAAAAAGGTAAGCTAAATGTATATAAAAGAAATCGAGCTTAATAATTTTAGGATTTATAAAGGATATAACAAGATTTCTTTATTTCCTAATGAAGAAAAGAACATCATAGTAATTAGTGGGAAAAATGGTTTTGGTAAAACAACTTTCTTAATGTCTTTAGTTTGGTGCCTTTATGGCAAACAAATGGAAAAGGTTGACGAACTCTATGAAAAAGAAATAAAAGATAAAGGAAACTATACAAAATATATAGCAGGCAGTTTGAATCGGAAAGCAAATGAAGATGGAGAAACGGAGTTTTTTGTTTCAATTACTTTTGCAGATGTTAGGATTCCTGATATCACTTGCAATGAGGTTAAAATAACCAGAATTTATAATACTATTTCTAGTTCATCGGATAGAGTAGAAGTATTAATTGATGGTTATACAAATGAATTAATCGAGGATTTATCAAAAGAAAACCAACAAGGTGAAGAAATTTTTATCAGGGATTTTATATTACCAATTGAGATTGCAAAATTTTTCTTTTTTGATGCTGAGAAAATTGTTTCATTAGCCGAAGTAAATTCAAATAACCAGCGAAGACAACTTAGTAAAGCATATTCTGAGGTTTTAGGTATTCAAAAATATGAAGACCTAAAATCAAATCTTGAAGAGAAACAAGATGAGTATAGACGTAAATCAGCAACCCCAGATGAAAAAAAGGAATTAAACGATTTACACGCAAATATTGAAAAAGCAAAAATTGAAATAGAAACACTTGATGAGCAAATTGACGAACTTAAGCACGAGAAAAACCAAAAAGAGAAAGAAGCGGAAGATATTCAGCGTAGATTGATACGCGAAGGTGAAAAAATGACGCTTGATGAGTTAAATAAATTAAAGGACGAGCAAGCAGAACTTGATAGAAAAAAATTAAACATTCAAGATAGATTAAAAGATTTTTTTG
>Ga0209723_1000796_pt1 | contig 54705 bp, 37 predicted proteins | sample BiotimSIPDNA_2_FD_185750 | JGI IMG/M metagenome (GOLD analysis project Ga0209723, IMG submission 185750) | Anaerobic biogas reactor microbial communites from Washington, USA - Biogas_R2 time_0 SIP DNA (SPAdes) (version 2) | ecosystem: Engineered > Bioreactor > Anaerobic > Unclassified | place... | reverse complement strand
CAGGTTGGAGGCCACCGATTGAGCGCTATGGCCATCCAGCAGCATCTGAACGGCTTCCGCCTTCAACTCGTCGTCGTAGAAACGACGCCCAGAACGACCCTTCCCCCGGCTCGATTTCCTTGTCATGTCACACTCCTTTGCTCCCCAGTATAACGGCTGGAATAAGCACTTGGAGTGTCTGTCAAACTGGAGCCACCTCAGTTGCAGGGATCGAACCTGAGGGCGCAGATCTGTTGGTCGGTAGCAAGTTGCAGAGTGTGCTCGTGCCACTGGCCGTCGATCGTCAGTTTCGTCTCCTTCCGGGCGCGAATACCGTCCGGCTGGCTCTTTCGGGCACGTCTTCCTGAAGGCGAGTCCTCCGGCTCCTGGCCGAAATCGGTCCATTCGGGATAGACCAGACGTGTCGTCTCCGTGGCCACCGGTTGCCGGCTTTTGGCCGGCGCGAGGAGGACGTCTTCGGCCATCTCGTGCCAAACCTTGACGAAGGTCGCTGTGGTCGGCCGGCTGCTGTCTTTTTTGCGTTAGCTCCCAGAATTGGCGCATTGGATCGTCGGTTTCTCGCCGTTGGAATCGGTCTTCAGTATTGATGGGCGGCGGGGCTGAGTCAACGTGCCGGGTGGCATCGACCGAGGCGTCGAGGCACTACTTTCTGCGGCTCAATAGTTGGATAGCGCCACTTCAGTGCAGTCTGAGAACCTGAACCCGTTGGAGTGCAGTCGTTTAACGCCCAGCCGAAGGCGCCGGCTTCCGTAGTGCGGCCGGCGCCTTCGGCTGGGCGTTAAACGAGCAACCCTCAGGAAGTTGCGATTACTGGCGACTGCTCAAAGTGGCGCTGTCCAAATAGGCAACCCCGACCGGATAAACTCCGCCATATGCTCGATGGACTCGCGGGCTTCCGGGAGCAGCGGCTCGTGGGATTGGAACACGTGGAACATGCCCGGCCAGACCTCGAGCTTCACCTGGACCCCGTCCGCGCGAGCCTTGTCCGCCACGCGGATACTGTCGTCGCGGAGCATCTCGTGTTCGCCGACCTGGATCAGCAGGGGCGGGATGCCGCGATAGTCGCCGAAGACGGGTGAGGCCAGCGGGTTGCGGGGATCCGTCTTCCCCAAATAAAGATCTCTGAACACGGGCATGGTTCGCGCACTGATGATGGGATCGGCCACGGTCTTCAAGGACTCGCTCGCCAGCGTCAGATCCGTGGTCGGCGACAAGGGAATCCCACCCGCCGGGAGCCCCAGCCGGCGGTCGCGCAACGCGAGGAGCGTTGCCAGAGTCAGGCTGCCGCCGGCGGAATCGCCGGCAATGAAGGTGGCCTTGGCGGGGCCGGGGCCGGACGGTCCGTTCGAGAGGATCCACTCGTGGGCAGCGACACAATCCTCGAGCCCGGCCGGGAAAGGGTGCTCCGGCGCCAGTCGGTAGTCGGGCAGGAGCACGGCACACTTTGCCGCCGCCGAGATATGGGCTGCCAGCGCCAGATAGAATGCGCCCGACCCCGAGACAAACCCGCCGCCGTGCAGATACAGGAGCCGCACATCGCGGTCCGCGCCGGGAGCCAGGACCCATTCCGCGGGAATTTCCCCGATCTTCAAGCGAATGAGGCTGACATCTTTGACGGTGGGCTCGCGGCGCGAGCCCATGATCCTGCGCAACTGCTCCAGGTTGAAATCCGCTGTGCCGAACGGCGTGTTCTTGCGCAGCTTTTGCAGGTAGGCAAGGCCTTCCTGAGAGACCACCCGCGGCTTGTCCGCCGGCGCTGCCGACAGCGGCAGAACGTCGCTGCCGTCCTTTTCGGGGATCGCTGCGGAGTTCTGTTGAACTGTGTTGTCTTGGGCAGACGCCGCCGTTTGCGTCTGATGATCGTCAATGGCGTACACGCCGACTGCGACCACGAAGATCAACAACACCGTGCCGGCAATGCGTTTCATCGGGAATCTCCGATTCTGTGACAGGCGGAGCGTGTACTCAATCCGGAGTCAGTACGGTATTCATTAGGGTGTGAGTTTGCGGGGTTGAGAATCTGCCTGGAGAAAGGCTCCTTTGGTGAGGCACTCTGCTTGCCGATCTTCGTATGGCACGTGAATTCCGATTGAACGGTGGTTTTGGGGGACGCCCGCACGCATGCAACGCCCGATTCGTCGACTTGTCCGAGGCGGTTATGGCTCACGTTCACTCGCCTCTCCAATCACGAGCGACCCCAATGAGGGGTTCCAGGGTTTCTGCCTTATCCGATTTCAATCCTTTCAGCGATTCAAGATCAGCTTCTGCCTTCTCGATTTCGCCAATCTCAGCGAGTGTCAATGCCCGATTGAAATACGCCGATTCAAAGTTCGGGTCTGCTTCGATCGCCTTTGTGTAGAGTTCAATCGCCTTCGCCTTTTCGCTTTCTCGCAGCTTGTTTGCCTCGTTGTATGCGAGCGCCGCATCGACGGATTCTGTCGGTGAACCTGGCGGCATGTACATAGAACCCTTGTCAGATTTGCCACAACCCGTAAGCTGCCACGTCACTGCAATACACATCAAGAGAAGGATGATATTTTTCACCGTGAGGCCTCCCCGTTCGTGTGTCGTTAGTTGGTCGTTTGATGGGACGGTGGCTTGAACGACTTGAATCTGGCTCATCGACTGGCCATTCCGGGCCGACACGCTCCCGCTGCCGTGCTTGCCGCGTTCACTGCCTCGCTCTCACGCAAGAACGGACTTTCTGCTGCGATCACTGATTTGCCCCACACCAGCCTGTTGCAGTCGATCCAACAAGGCATCTCGCCCGTTTTCCATGGACCATTGCATTTCATCGTCTGTGATAACCGTAGCAATGAGAATGTCCATCCTGCCATTAGGTAATTCTGTGCCGACTGGCAAAGGTGGTCTTGCCTTTGCAATCAGCACATTGACTGACTCGTCTTCGCCGACCCTGATCTCTTCGACTGTGAGCCCACGATATTCGTCAACTCGCTTCAGGATACCGGCGTCATTTAGTATCTCCGCGTTGGCAACCCACTGAAGAAACCAGAGTGGCCAGTCGGCACTGCCAGTAGTCAGAATCATGATCTCGTATCCATATCCAGCCTTACCATCGGCCACGACTGCTTTTGCCTTGGGTTGCAGACGCATGGTTGTCCTTCGGACTCTTCCTTGGTCATCCCGTTCAACATCCACGTTTGATGCAGACGTTGCAGCCGGCATGTCGGGATTGCTGAAACCGAACGTCGTGTGTGCATAGATGTTCTCGCCAATGGCTGTCGCAGGAATCACGAAAAGCCCACCCCCTGGCCATACACCAAACATGTGACCGATCTTTAAGATGTCTTTGGGAAGTTGCCCGACGTGCTCCCGGTAGTAGTCTTCCCGGGCGGCGTAAACCTGCTGCCACAGCACCTCATCGGCATCAGATTCATCTATCGGTGTGTTTGACGCACAACCGGAGAGCAACGAGCGAATTCGTGACCATAGATTCATAGTGAATTCCGAGAGCGAACTCGTGCAGAGATGACTTTGAGCTTTCACCTGTAAACGGCTGTGTAACCCCTGTGAGGCGATCCCAAGGGTTTTCGGGTAGGATAGAACAGTAACCTGATTCCAGTCAAGCATCTGGATGAATTGGCCCCAAGAAAGAGTCTCATCAGACTTTCCCTTCTTAACGCAGACAGCGTAACTCCTTTTTGGCACGTAAGTTGTGCCTGGTCGGTCCGATAGACTCATCCGATCAAACAAACTGCCGAGAACTCACGAGATCGACGACGGATAAGACAGCCAACGAAGCGACGTGGCTCTTTTCGCGAAGCAGTCGTTTGCCGATTCGGAGTACCCATTTTTGTGGCCAAGAAGCAGAGCCCATACCTCATTCCTTGCCCTTCTTCTTGGGCCGCCCGTTGGGTGAGACGTGGGCACGCTGGGCCCAGGCGAGCCAGGCCTCCTTGAGTTCCGCAGCCAGCGCCGGCTTCTCCGCGGCCAGATCGTGCTGCTCGGTGCGATCGGACTTCAGATCGTAGAGTTCCCACGGACCCTTGCCGCCCTGGCGAACGAGCTTCCAGTCGCCGCGGCGAACGGCGGCGTTGCCTTCGTGCTCCCAGAAAAGCATGTCGCGCTGGATGGGCTTGTCTTCAAAGGCGGGCAGAAGGCTTCTGCCTTCCGGCGGCAGGATACGCATGCCGTCCTTCTCGCTTGGATAGTCCGCTCCCGTCACGTCGGCCAGTGTCGCCATGATATCGATCACGTGGCCCGGCTGCCGCCGCCATTCGCCCCGGGCCGAGATGCCCTGGGGCCAATGGACGATCAGCGGTGTGGCGATTCCGCCTTCGTGGTTGAAGTGTTTGAACTTGCGGAACGGCGTGTCCTGCATCCAGGCCCACGACTTGCCGCAGTACCAGTTCGAGGCCGCCGTGGTCGGGTCGCCCTCGTTCTTACCGTTCGGGCCGCTCTCGGCGCAGCCGCCGTTGTCGCTCAGGAAGAGGATCAACGTATTGTCGAGCTGCCCTCGCTGCCTCAGGCCGTCGACGAGCGTGCCGACCGAGCGATCCATGGCGCAGACGCAGGCCGCATAGACGGCCATGATTTTGTCGAAACGATCCTGCTCTTCTGCCGAGAGACTGTCCCAGGCTTTCACGTCCTCGGGCCGTCCCGCTTTGCTCCATTTCGAATCGATCAACCCCATCTCGATCTGCCGGGCGTAGCGCTCCTCGCTCAGCTTGTCCCAGCCCTTGCGATACTTGCCGCGGAACAGGGCAATGTCTTCGGCCGTGGCCTGCAAGGGAAAGTGCGGTGCGTTGTGGGCCACATAGAGGAAGAAGGGCTTCTGGGCGGCGAGGGCTTCGTCGATGAATTCCAGGCCGTACTGGGTCCAGGCGTCGGTGGAGTACCAGCCGTCGGGCAGCGGCTTGTCGGACGACGCGACCACCTCGTCGTTCAGCCGGATCGTGCGGCCTGGCTTGACCTGGAAGTAGAATCCGCCGCCTTCGGGGATGCCGTAGAAGCGGTCGAAGCCACGCGCCCGCGGCAGCATGGAGGGCTCCTTGTGGCCCACGTGCCACTTGCCCGCCATGGTCGAAAGGTAGCCCGCACTGCGTGCCACATCGCCGAGGGTGACGCACCGTTTATTCAAGAATCCCCGATAGCCGGGCATGCCGTAGTCGTCGGTCATGTGTCCGACGCCGGCCTGGTGGGAATAGAGTCCCGTGAGCAACGCGGCTCGGGTCGGGCAGCAGCGTCCCGTGTTGTAGAACTGGGTGAAACGCAATCCGCCAGCCGCCAGGGCGTCGAGGTTGGGAGTGGGGATCTCGCTGCCGTAGCAGCCCAGGTCGGAGAAACCCATGTCGTCCACCAGGATCACAACGACATTGGGACGACTGTTTGCTTCGTCGGCCCGGAGGTCGCCGAAGAGCGCGAGGAGCAGAAGGGCGAAGAGACAGAGAGCGTTTGGGATTCGTGGCATGCGTATTCTCGCAGGGGCGGTGTCGGTTCTAAATGGTCTTGCGTGATTCCCGGAGGAATTGCCGGGGTCCTCTACCCGTCATTCCCGCGCAGGCGGGAATCCAGACACATCGCAATGTCTTCGGTGGCGGGAGGTCTGTATGTCAAAACGTGGCACTACGGATTCACCTTCACGTTCTCCACCTTGCCTTGCAGGGGATTTGGAGCGTTGTACTCTCCGACGCCCGATCGGCTGTCCTGGCCAATGCTGAGGCCGTCCATGGGTTGCGCGGGGATCAGGCCGGGGGCCCGGCCTTCGGCAACCTGCTTGCCGTCGATCGACAGGACCATGCGTCCGTCCGACTGGAGTTCGGCCAAAATGTGGAACGGGTCGCGCGGAGTGGTGCCGGCGACGATCGAAGTCGGTTTCTTTTCGATACGAACGGTGAACACGAGCCGGCCGTCCTGAAGATGCAGGACATAGCCGTGCTGATTGCCGCCTTGGGCGAGGATCACGCCATTGTTGCCCTGGGGAGCGACGTCGCAACTGATTTGCAGCGGTCTATTGGCGATCGGCGGCGACGGTTCTTCGTCTGCCTGTTCGACTTCGGCGGTGAAGAAGGGATAGACTTGCACCCGTTTGGCCCAGGCGATCCACTCGTCGGCCAGGGCGGCCGTCCGTTCAGGGTACTTGGCGGCCAGGTCGGTCGTCTCGCAGCGGTCGTTTTCGAGGTCGTAGAGTTCCCACTGGATCTCGTGCGGCATCCGTTTCGACCAGACGACCTTCCAGCGCCCTTTGCGCAAGGCCCGGGCTTCCTGATGCTCGAAGGCCAGGGAACGTTCGGCAAGTGGCTCTCCCCGCAAGGCCGGGAGCAAGCTGACCCCTTCGGCGGGCTGGATGATGCGTCCCTGGAATTCGGCGGGATACTCGGCGCCGGTCGCTTCGCAGATGGTAGGCATGACGTCCATGACGTGCCCCGGCTGGCGGACCCATTCCTTTCTGGATGGAATGCTCTTGGGCCAGTGGGCGATCATGGGGGAGCTGATTCCGCCTTCGTGGGTGAAGTGTTTGTAGAGTTGGAAAGGCGTGTTGCAGAGGTTCGCCCAGGCGCTGCCGTAGGCGTGGTGCGTGCCCGGCCCCCCCATGGTTTTCAGTTCGTTGCCCTGATGCAGATGGGTGATTCCCTTGCGCGAGTCGTCGTCGAAACCGAAGGGGCCCCATTCATAGCAAGCCCCATTGTCGCTGAGCAGGAGGATCAGGGTGTTTTCCAACTGGTTATGGCTTTCGAGATCGGCCACAATCCGCCCCACGCCCTGGTCGATGTGGTGGACCATGGCGGCGAAGATCGCCATCCGCCGAGCGAGGTCCTCGCGGCGATCGGCCGGCAGGTCTTGCCAGGCCGGGTTGGGCTGCCCGCCGTAGCCGTTGGCGATTGGCTGGTCGTCGACCGGCACGAGCGATCGTTCCGTGAGACGCCACGAATCGGTGGCCAGTCCGATCTCGTTCATTCGCCGGAATCGCTCCTCGCGGAGCACGTCCCAGCCGCGGCGATAGGTTTCGACGAAGCGATCCACGCTCGCGGCCGGGGCCTGGACGGGAAAGTGGGGCGAGGAGTGGGCCAGGTAGAGGAACCAGGGAGCGTCTTTCTGGCGAGACTGTCTGAGGAATTCGAGGGCGTAGTCGGTGAAAACGTCGGTGGCGTAGAACTCACCGTCGGCGTACGTCCGTTCCGGCCGGCGGCCTTCGGGCAGGCGCTGGTAGCGGTCGGGCGACCACTGATCCTGGGCGTAGCCGCGGGTGTAGCCGTAGAACTCGTCGAAGCCGTGCTCGATCGGCCCGGGCAACTCCAGATGCCACTTGCCGACCATGTAGGTCTGGTATCCTGCTGTCTTGAGAACTTCGGCCAGGGTCACGCAGCGATCGTTGAGATGGCCCAGGTAGGCCGGCCCGCGGCGCCGATCCGGTCTTTCGGTCGAGAAGGACCCGATGCCGGTCTGGTGGGGATGGAGTCCGGTCATGAGCGACGCGCGGCTGGGGCAGCAGCGGGCCGAGTTGTAGAACTGGGTCATGCAGACACCGCCCGCGGCGAGCCGATCGATATTGGGCGTGGGGATCTCGCCGCCATAGCAGCCCAGGTCGGAGAACCCCAGGTCGTCGAGGAGGATGAGCAGCACATTGGGTCGCCCGGGCTCACCGGCGAAACAGGGCTCACCGAGTATCGCCAGAAGCAGAAACGCCGCGGGGTATTGAACACCTGTCAATCGTTTCATGGATTCTCTCAAATTGAGTCGGGGGGACGATACGATTCTGGCAACCGGTCCGGACGCAAACGGGGGCGAGGAAAGAGGGCCACGGAAACCCTGGTACTAGGATGACCGAGCACAACCCCCACTCCGTTTTATCAGGCATCGGAACCATAGCACACGAAAAACGAGAGGAAACACGCAATTCTCGAAGCCCCACACAGAATCAACCTCCAAAATCCCACTCGAACTGTGAGCCAAGACACGTCGCAGTTTCTTGACCGGACGCGCTCCAGAAATCAAGGTTGGACTCCCATATCTTGAAGCATCTGTTTCGCCCATTGATCATTTTGTTCGGCAGCCTTCAACAGCCAGGTCAGTGCCGTGGTCCGACCCGCTGCAACGCCCAACCCGTTGCGATACATGTATCCCAAGTAGGCTTGCGCGTAGGCGTCGTTCTGTTCTGCTGCAAGCTTGAACCACTGGATCGCAACCGGGTAATTGCGACGAACGTGGATGCCTTGCTCACAGAAATACCCGATCTGCGATTGAGCTTTCGCATCTCCCTGTTCTGCAGCTCGATGATACCACTGAAATGCCTGTGCGTAGTCCTTGCGTACTCCCTTTCCGTAGAAGTATGCGTCACCGAGGTTTGACTGAGCGAGAACGTGGTCCTGTTCGGCTGCCTTGCGATACCACCGTACGGCTTCAGCCTCATCACGGGGTACTCCATCACCGGACCCGTAGAGGGTTCCCAAATTGCACTGCGCCGTCGGCTCGCCCAACTCCGCCGCTTTTCGATACCAGGCAATCGCTTGCGCCTTGTCGGCCTCCACGCCCTTCCCTTGCTCGTACATCCAGCCAAGGTCGGTCATTGCCAACAGATTGCCTCCCTCGGCCGCTTTGCGATAGAGATCAAAAGCTTGTTTCGCGTCCGGCGGCACCCCTTTCCCGAATTGATACATTGCGCCCAATCGACGCTGGGCGTCGGGATGATCCTGCTGCGCGGCTTTGTGATACCACTTGGCTGCTTCCACGAAATCCGGCTCGGCACCGTATCCGGATTCATACAAGTGGCCGAGGCACATCTGTGCCGGACAAAGCCCCGTCGGCTCCTCGGCTCTTCGATACCAATGCGCGGCGAGGGAGGCATCTTGCGGGACAATCTCGCCGTCCCGGTAGAGATCTCCAAGCGCCAACATGGCGAAAACATGTCCTTGCTCGGCAGCACGTTGGTACCAGTGGACGGCCTTCTCTCCATCCCTCGGCACAGCGAACCCGTTAGAGTAGTAGTGTCCGAGTCGTTCCTGGCTTTCGACACAGTCCTGCTCGGCAGCCAGCCTGTACCACTCGAGAGCTTGCCCATAGTCCTGCTGTACTACACTGCCGCTCTCGTAGTAGTACCCCATAGAGCTTTGGGCGCCGACGTAGCCCTCCGCTGCGGCTTTCCGATGCCACTCGTAGGCCTCTTGCTCGTTCCTCTTCATGCCGAGCCCGACACAGAGCATGTCGCCCCACTCGTCCTGCCCTCGGGCGTATCCCTGTTCGGCAGCCTCCCGAAACCACCGGGCTGCCTCCGTCCAGTCGGCAGCAACGCCGTGGCCGTCCCGGTACATTCTTCCCAAGTTCGTTTGCGCCCAGGCGACTCCCCGCTGGGCCAATCGGCGATTCATCTCGGCCAGTTCCGAATTGCTGGGCTGCGGCAGCAACGTCACGTTGATCTTCCGCGGCTGACCATCTCGGACGACGTCCAACGAAACTCGCCGACCGCTGGCGAGTCCTTGCAGCGCCGTCTCGAGATATCGAATTCTCTTCACGGGTTGGCCATCCAGCCGCAGGAGAATGTCTCCAGGGCGCAGCTCTCCTTCGGCGGCCACCGGATCCTCAAACATGCCTTCGACCAGAATTCCGATTCCCGGTCCGATCCCCAAAGGGGCGGCAGACTGCGTGGAGAGGTTGGCCATCTGAGCGCCGAACCACACGGATCCGGACGAAGGTGCAACGGGTTGCGGAACGGGCGTCGAAGGCAGGATGCGCACCCGCTGTCCAGGCTCAACCGAGCTTGTTGTGTTCTCGATTCTGGCCCACGCGCTACCGTTCTCAACTCGAGTAACTCGGGCCGTGCCGACAACTGCCCTCTCCCCCAATTCCTCGATGACAACAAACACTTCAGCCTTGTCTCCGACTGCTGGAATCGCGGCGGAGTCGAGCGTGATCTCGACGGTTTCTCCTTCTATCTCGGCCACTCGGCCGGGGATCTCTTTTGCCAACGCGGGCAAGCAAGTTAGCAGAGTGATTGACAGGAGTGCATACATTCTGAAATGGCGCATTCTTTCAGACTCCGGTACTACTGATGTTTGCATATTGTTGAATGAACGACAGGGATCGAGATGGCCCTGAGAATTCGGGCCTCCGTTGTCGGCCTCGTGTTCAGTGAATATGCAGGCCTCAATAGAAGAGCCCTCCGTGATCTCCATACCGCATGCCAGCCCGTGTGTGCCGGGGAGTTGTCGCTCTCGGCCTGCACCAAACGGTTCGCGCCGACCACCAGGCCCAATCCAGATGATCGCTATTGGTTTGCGCCATCAATGCCATATTCGTGGAGCTTTCTCTGTGCCTCGGCGAATCCCTGGTCGGAAGCTTTCAGCAGCCACATCAAACCTTTAACACGGTCTCGGTCCACGCCTCGACCTTCCAGGCACATTATCCCAAGATACGTCTGCGCGCCGGGATGTCCCTGTTCGGCAGCCAGCTCAAACCAGCCTGCTGCCGTCTCATCGCTCTTCTGCACGCCTCGCCCTTCAGCGGCAATCAGGCCCATTGCATACTGGCCACGGGGGTCGCCGGCCTTCCCTGCTTGGTGATACCATTTCATCGCCTCCCCGTAGCTTCGTGGGCCGCCGCGTCCATACTCGTGAAGCAACCCCAGATTGACCTGAGCCGTCAGGAAGCCTTGTTCCGCGGCCTTCTGGTACCACTGGCGGGCCCGGGAGTAATCCTGCGTGACGCCTTTCCCCTGCTCGTACATCCAGCCAAGATTCACCTGAGCGAAGCGGTCTCCTTGTTCGCCAGCTTTGCGGAACCACTCGACCGCCTTGGCCTCGTCTTTCGGCACACCTTGTCCGCTCTGATACATGGAACCGAGTTTCGTCTGTGCCAGGGCGTTTCCCTGTTTGGCGGACTCGAGATACCAGGCGAAGGCCTCTTCTTCGTTCTTCGCAGTTCCCGAACCTGTCAGGTACATCATTCCCACGTCGGCTTGGGCAACAGCATTCCCGCCTTCGGCGGCTTTCCTAAACCACCGAAGTGCTTCCTTCATGTCTTTCAGCACACCTTTGCCATCCCGATACATAACGCCGAGCGCGCGTTGAGCCGACAGGGCGCCTTTGGCGGCGGCTTTGCGATACCAGTAAAGGGCCTGAATAAAATCGCAATCGACGCCTTTGCCGACTTCGTACATCAAGCCCAGCCGGGCCTGGGCATCCGGGTCGCCCTGTTCTGCCGCTCGGTGCAGCCATCGGACGGCCTGGGAGAGGTTCGACTCGACCGCTGCATCCTGGATGTAGAGCTGCGCGAGCTTCTTCTGTGCCAGGCAGGATCCGTTTTCCGCCGCTTTCTCGACCCAGCTGAATGCCTCGCGTTCGTCTTTCTCGACCCCACGGCCTTGGAGGTACATGGCGCCCAGGTTGTTTTGCGCCAGAGCGAAGCCTTGCTCCGCCGCCTTCCGGTACCATTCCGCAGCCTTGGCAAAATCCCGCTCCAGGCCGATCGCTCGTTCGTACGCGGAAGCCAGTTCGGTCTGAGCGGGCGGATAGCCCTGATCGGCTGCCTTCTGGAGCCACTGGAGCGCCTCCTCCAGATCCTTCTCGACGCCCTGTCCCATGGAGAGCGCGCGAGCCAACTCGAGCTGACCTTGTGCATCGCCCAGTTCGGCCGCCTTGCGGTACCATTGCACGGCCACCGTTACGTCCTTCTGGACGCCACGTCCCTGTTGAAATCTCGTTCCCATTTCAACCTGGGCGACGGGATCTCCTTGTTCCGCGCGTCGCCGAAAGACGCTTGTCAAGGTCTTCTGATCCGGCGTTGTCTCCAAGGTAGCGGAGAGTTCGATTCGCTTTCCTTCACGGACGACTTCGAGGAAGACGTCCTCGCCAACAACGTGCTGGTTGACGGCACCGGCGAACTGGCGAGCGTCCGCGATCTCGGTGCCGTTTACGGCGACCAGGATGTCTCTGGGCAGGATCCCTGCCTTTTCGGCCGGGCTTTCGAGCATCACGTGCTGGACCAGGGCCCCGCGGCCGTCGGTGAGGTCGGCCTCCGCAACTGCCTGCGCGTCGACATTGCGAACGGCCACCCCCAACCACACGGGGCAGTTCAAGAGCGAATCGTCATTCCGAGCGTCGTTGGGGCGATCGGCTGGCTTTGCAGGTTTCTGGGGCTCCTTTGAAAGAACCCGGACCTTCCGGCCTGGGCGGACTTCGCCCGTTGCCTGCTCGACGCGGGCCTCGATGAGGCCGGAGCGGACGGCAACGACGCGGGCTTTGCCAACAAGTGCATCTTCCTCGATTCCGGGGACCGCTTGCAGGATCTCGACCGCATCTCCGGGGAGAGGAACCGATTCGGTGTGGCAGGCGATTTGGAGATGTTCGCCGTTGACGGACGTGATCTGTCCGGGGATTTCGATCGTGTGGGAGGTCGTGGGAATCATCAGCATGAGTAAGATGAGTACGGTCATGGCTGGACTCCCAATTGTCGCAGTTCGTTCTTTGCCGGCTCATACCCCTGTTCGGCGGCCTTCATAAGCCACTTGAGGGCCTGAGTGCGATCTTGTGTGACGCCTCGTCCGTTAAGATAACAAATTCCTAGATTGAACTGAGCCTCCACGCGTCCCTGTTCGGCCGCCAGTTTGAACCAACCGTAAGCGGTGAGAAGGTCACGTTGCACCCCCAGGCCCTCAGCAGCCATGTAGCCAATCTGGGCCTGGGCATATGGGTTCCCCTGTTGGGCCGCCGCGTGATACCACTTCATGGCCAACGTATAGTTCTTTTCAACCCCCGTTCCGTTGAAGTACGCATCTCCAAGATTATATTGGGCGACGTCATTTCCTTGATCGGCCGCCTTTTCCAACCAGCGCAGCGCCTCCTTTTCATCTTGGGCGACGCCGTGGCCTTTCCAGTAGAGATTTGCCAAGTTATTCTGCGCCTCTGCCACGCCCTGATCCGCCGCCTTCCGATACCAACGGGCGGCCTCGACATAGGCTTGCTCTACGCCTCTTCCCTGGGCGTAAATCAGTCCCAGTTCATACTGTGCGAGCGCGTTGTTCTGGTCAACCGCCTTACGAAGCCAATGAAGCATCTGAGCATCGTCCTTTTCGACCCCTGTGCCATCTTTATAGGATAACGCGAGGTTGAACTGGCCGAAGCTGTCTCCCTGCTCGGCAGCTTTGCGAAACCACTTGACGGCTTCGGCGTGATCCTGCTCGACGCCTCGCCCGTGATTGTAAAACACGCCCACCCAGTTCTGGGCCTCGCTCTCACCGAGTTCGGCAGCCTTGCGGTACCAGTTGAGGGCCAGAACGTCGTCCTGAGCCACGAAGGTGCCCTCGCTGTACCAACGTCCCAGGACCAGCATGGCTCCGCCATGGCGGTTGTCCGCCGCCCGTTTGAACCAGGCAAATGCCTGCTCCTCATCCTTTTCGACCCCTCGCCCCTCGGCGTACATCCAACCGAGATTACATTGGGCCCAGGGTTCCTCCTTTTCGGCCGCTCGGCGAAACCATCTCACGGCCTCTTCGTCATCCTGCTCCACGCCCCGGCCCAACTTGTGGCTCCATCCCAAGGAATTCTCGGCAACCGGGTGACCCTGCTCAGCAGCCTTTCGGAACCACTCAGCGGCCTTGGTATCGCTTTGCTCAACACCCGAGCCGCGCCAGAAGTGCAGTCCCAGATTGTTTTGCCCCCGAGCATACCCTTGCTCCGCCGCCTTTCGATACCAGCGCACGGCTTCCTCGGGGTCCTTCACGACCCCTTGCCCGCGTTCGTACATGACACCCAACTCCGACTGCGCCCACGCGAGTCCCTGCTCGGCCAGTTTGCGACTCATCTCGGCCAACTCCGAGGGACTGGGCGACGCCTCCGTGACAATCAGCAGTTCCTCCCGATTCCCGCCACGAAACACGATAAGACGAACTTGTCGGCCCGCAGGGTGTTTCTTGATCTCCTCGCCGAAGCCGTTCGGGTCCTTCACCGGCTGACCGCCAACGCGCAGCACGATATCTCCGGGTCGTACCCCTTGCACTTCGGCAGGGTGTCCGGGAAAAACTCCCTCGATGAGGGTGCCAGTGCGAATGTCGAGTCCGGCATGAGACAAGTCACGGTCCGTCGCATATCCCACCTGCACGCCGATCCATACTTCTTTCGTCGATTCGGTGTCGGTTGTCATCGCAGGCCGGCTGCCGAGGATTCTCACCCGCTGCCCCGCTTCCACCGGGCTGCTCGATTCCTCGATTATGGCGGCCACCGACTGGTCGTTGACTTCGATGACCCGGCCCTCTGCTACCAGCGCCTCTTCGCCCAGCCCCTCGATGATCACGAAGACCTCTACCCTGTCGCCAACCGCCGGAGTAGCAGCCGCTTCCAAGGTGATTTTCACCGTTTCTCCTTCGATCTCGGTTATCCGGCCCGGAGCTTCTGCGGCAAGCCCTCGCAGACAGGTCAGCAGGCAGATTGATAGGAATAGGTTCGTTCTGAAGTAGTACATGGCTCGACTCCTCGCATCAGAAGAAGCCACCGCCGAGCTGGTCAGGGGTTTTCTCCAAGCCCTCGAACATACCCTCGCCCCATTGTCTGCCCCAGTCGTTCCAGTAATCCTGGTTCCCGTAGCCTCCGTAGCCCTGGTTGCCTCCATAGATTCGTTGGTTGTCCCAATTGGATTGTGCGTTTCGGATCCGTTGGCGGGCAGCGGCGATTTCGCGTTGGGTGAGCGCCCGATCCAACCGGCTGGCTTCCGCCTGAATCACCAGATCAACCAAGGCCTCCGCGCGATCGCGATAGTCGCTGTCGCGGTCGCCGGCAACGCGGTTCTTCTCCAGCGCCGTCGTGGGTGGATACTCTCCCGGCGGATAGAGATCGCGGTCGATATCCCTGTTGTCTCCGTTAAGGCCTCGAATCGCGCTGGCGGCTGCACTCACGAGAAATGGGATGATCGGGGTGCTACTGATGGTGCCTCCAGTGGCATAGTCCGGTCCGACCGGCCAGGCCATTGCAGGGTGAGTGCTCCATTGTGGATCCGGACCGTATTGCGCGTAAGGCGTTGTGTAGGTGATGTCGACGCCCCCGGGCTTAAAGGCCTCGCTGATCATATGGGAGGCCCCTACATTGAATACAAGATTGACAAGATAAGCCCCAACCGCGGCCATACCGACGGGATTCGATCCAAAGACCAACGTGCTGGCCAGATAACCTGCTCCAAATCCCCCGAGTATCGCTGATGTGTCACGAATGCGCTCCCGGTTGGTTTCCGCCTTCACATTGGCTTCAATAATGGCGGCGGGGACAAGCGTCGTGGCCACATAGCCTGTGCGATTGGCAACTTGTGTCGTCGCAGTCAGACTATCTAACGGCGCGACCAGCCGGCATGCCGATTCAATGGGGCGCAGAACAAGATTCTCCACCGTTCCAGACACGTTCGTTCCGGAAGAACCGGTCGCCCCCGGTTTTTCGCCTGCCGCTCCCATCGGATCCACAAGCCGAGTGGGCGCGTTGTTGACATAAGCGTAGCGATTCAGCGAAAGAGGATCGGCTTGCGTGCCACGGAGAGTATCGGCTGTGAGGAAGCGACCGAGGTCGGGGTCGTAATAGCGGCTCCGATAGTAATAGAGACCGGCCGAACGGTCGAACTCCCTGCCTGTGAAAGCCAAAGGACACTCGACGCTGCCATGACACTTCTCGATCCGTCCGAAGGCGTCGTAGGCGTAGGAAGCGGCGGGAGAGCCGCTTTCGTCGGTCAAGGTCCGGATACTGCCGAGGGAATCGGCGTGAAGGAAGTAGTCTTCGTCTGCCTGCGACATCGCCAGGGGCCGGTCGACGTCAAGACCGTGCAGGTACGTGGCTTGCGGGGCGAGATTCTCGTCGAGTTCCGCCACCAGGTTCACACCGTCTGTCACATACCAGGTACGGCCCTTCGAGTCCTCTCGCCAGATCCGCTCACCCGTCGGGCTGTATCCGTAACGGAAGCTTTCTCCGTTCGAAGGAGTCACCTGCACCAACCGGTCTTCCACGTCGTACTCGTAGCGAGTCACACCCTCCGGACCCTTGCGCTCGATGAGATTGCCGTTCTCATCGTAGGCAAGTGTTTCATCTCCCGCCTTGAGCAAGCGGTCTGCTCCGTCGTATTCATAGACGGCGCTTTCGCCGTCGGTTTCACGGGCGGCTCGATTTCCTCCCGCCTGGTAGGTGTACTTTACCACGCTGCCGTCGGAGGGTTTCTCTTCTGTGATCTGCCCGCTCGGGTCGTAAGCGTAATGGACTGTCTGCCCTTCCGCATCAACCACTTCCACCGGATTGCCGGCCGCATCGTACCGATAGTTCCAGCCGGCGACGGCGTTGCCCTCGGCATCCACATAGTTCACGCCGACCACGCGGTTCTGCGAATCGTACTTCAACGTGCCCTTCACCCCGTTCGGATAAGCGATCGAAGTCCGACGCCCCGCCTGGTCGTAGGCGAACTGGAACGTTTTCCCCTCGCCTATTTGAATGGCCGTCAACTGGCCGTAGTCATCGTACTCATACTTTGTCTTGCGCCTCTCCGAGTTGACGAAGGCGACCAGGCGGCCTTCCCGATCGTATTCGTAGGTGAGCGTTCGCTGGATGGCCGGATATTCGATCTTCGTCTGATTTCCCATTTCGTCGTAGGCGTAATGAACGGGGAAGAGGCCGTCGTCTAACAGGACCAGATTGCCGTCACCGTCGTACTCGTAACGAACCGTCTTGCCGTCGGCCAACTCCTTGCGAACCAACCGCCCGAGGCGGTCGTACGTGTAGGAAGTCGTCTGGCCCTTGGCATCCGTGGTGCTGGTAATGCGCCCGAACGGGTCGTGCTTTATAGCCATCGTATTGCCGACCGGCGACGTGATCCCGGCAAGATTGCCGACGCGATCATACTCGTACTTCGACACGCCTCTGCCTGGGTGATGAATCGCAGAGATGCGACCATGCTCATCATACTCGTAACGAGCCCGGTCGCCGTTTGGCTCTTCCACCTCAACGAGTTGCCGCGCGTCGTTGTAGCGAAGTTGCTTCACACCCTCCCGCTCATCGACAATTCTGACCAGCTTCCCATTTTCGTCACGGCGCACTCTGGCGGTGGCGCCTGTGGAATCCGTCGTCGATGAGATCTGGCCCTTCGCGTCGTATCGGATCGTCTGGCTTGCGCCCAGGTTGTCTTTCCATTCCACCAGATTGGCGAGCTTGTCGTAGCGGTAAGAGATCCGGCGGCCGGTGGGACGGGTTTCACCCGTGAGACGTCCCATGTCGTTGTACTCGTAGGTGGTCGTATTGCCGTGCTCGTCGGTGACGCTGCTGATTTGCCCGTCCGGATAGTACGCGTATCGCTGTTTGGCGCCGCCCGATCCGGCCTCTTGGACCAAACGGCCGCGCTCGTCGTATTCGAACGTGACGGTTCGATCCTTGTGATCCGTGCGACGCACGAGCAGCCCCGCAGGGGAGTACTCAAACCGTACGAAGCCGCCGTCCGGGTATGCGACCCTGGTGGGTCGATTGTGTTCGTCATACTGGCACTCCGTTGCGTTGCCGAGAGGGTCGACCTGGCGAACCAGGTTGCCTCGCGCGTCGTGCTCGAATGTGGTTGTCTGACCTTGGAAGTCGGTCACGGTGGCCACGTTGCCGCGCTCATCGTAGGTAAGCGTGGCCTCCAGGCCATCGCCCGTGACAATCTTCTTCACCAGGCCGTTCGGGAGGTACTCCGCTTCCACCGACCGGCCGATCGCTCGTCTGGCGTCTTCCGATTCGGTTGTCCTAGCTGTTTCGCGCGAGAAGCCGCAGAGATTGTTGTGCTGGTCGTACAGAAAACGCTGTCGCATCCCCTCGGGTGTCACTTGGGCTGTCGGCCGGTGACTGGTTTCTTCATACTCGAAATGCGTTTCTCCGAGCAGCGAATTCTCGACGCTCCGAATCCGTCCACTGCCATCGTAATGGACTCGGGCGCGGTACCCCGTCGGGCCCTCCATGGAAACGAGGCGCCCGGTAGGGTCTGTCTCGATCGTCGTCGTCAACCCGGCGGGGTTGGTCACTCTCGTGCCCAGACCATCTTCGCTTCGTTTGATCGACGTCAAACGGCCAACCGGATCCAGGTGTTGAACGATTCCCCGAGCGTCGTCGTACTCGTATCGTTCGAAGGTCCCGTCCACCCAGCGACGCTGGATGACTCTGCCTTGCCGGTCGTAAGCGAGAGTCGTGGTTCCGGTTCGGGGATCGACTATACGCGTGAGTTTCCCCGGCCCGTTGTAGCCGTAGCATACGGACAATTCACCCGGATCAGCATCGCCGGATGAGGCCTGCAGACCGTACCAGTAGCGGACCGTCGCGCCCGTCGAAGCTCGAACACTTGTCAGGCGGCCCTCGCGGTCGGATACCAGGCGCAAAGACGTTTGAAACGGACCGTCGATCCGGACCAATTGTCCGTCCACGTCGTAGCGCAGGGAAACGTTGTTTCCGTTGTCGCGTTCGATTTCGACAAGTTGCCCCTCCCGGTTATAGCGCTCACGGGAACCGTCCGCACGTGTGCGAACCGCCTCCGAACCGGTGAATTCCAGGCGGTCGCCTGCGACGGAGCGGAAGTTTTCGTCCTCGGCGTAGGACCTGAAAACCGTCGCTCCAGCATCCTCTTGAATCACCGCAATATCGTGGCCTCGCAGAAGTCGCTTTTCCCAGTTGAGTCGCCACCGTGAACCCAACAAGCCCGGGGAGTCGTCTTGAAGCTTCAGCGACCGACGGATTTCCAGGTTGATCGCACCCGCCGGGATCGAAAGATCCGTAACCTCCACTAGGAGTGTGCCCGAACGCGGATCGATCGTCTGGGAGCTTCGGTTTACGAAGGGAACCGCCGAGACACGCGCAAGATCCGACTCACCGGCACGCCGGCTCGGCGGGGCTTCATCGTAGAGCGTGATTTCCACGCGTGCGTCGCCGACTTCAGCATCCGGCTCAGGTTGCTGACCGGAAACAACAAACGCTTGATTCTCTTTCGGAGCCGCTGCACCAATTCGAAAACTCGCCCTCAGTCCGGCTCTTTCAATCAACCGCTTCGCCTCCGCGGCCGAAAGCCCCGTCAGATCGGGAACAACACCTGGCGTGACAGATACCTGTGGTGCGCGGATCTCGTTCTTATAGACGGTGATTTGGACACGACCGCTCTTCGGCAGCTTTGCTCCAGCTCGCGGCATTTGCTCGACTACCGTCAACCTCTTCTCCGGGGAAGGGGCCTCCAAGCCGAGATGAAACTCGGCCACCAACCCCACGGCCTCGATGGCCGCTTTGGCCTCCTTGGCCGATAACCCCACCACTGAAGGCACGTCCTCGTCTGCCCAAACATCCGGCCTTGCGCCAAAGAGATTCAGTGAGATGGCGAGCACCACGAATCTACCAAACCCAATCCGCGAGTTCTGATGAGAGACCATCACAACCCCCTGGCAGTACGCCCATGGTCTGAGAGAAGCAGGTTAAAATCGGCAACCCCCGGTACGGATCCTCACTTCCTGAGATAAGAGCCCCCGAGGATCTAAAATACAATCTACCTCTATCTTGAACGACAAACAAGCGGTTACGACCACTCACGGGGAAGAACGCACGTCTTTGCCTGAGTGACCATGATCGCGGACTGCCGCCCTGACAGACAACAAGAGGATGACGATGGGTGGTTGTCTGAATTCACAATGCACTGGTGCTGGCCTTACGCAACTGGAGGCGATCAGCACGCCGCCGCGCCTGATGCCCGACGGACGGTTGTTGATGACGCCCTACGGCAACCACACAGGCGACAGCCGCGGCTACAAGCACGCGGCCGTGCTCGAGTCGCGTGACCAGGGCCGAACCTGGAGCATTCTCGCTGAGGTCAAATCGAAACGAACATCTGAGAAGGGCCAGCCGACGATCCTGTTGGAGCCGGACCTGGTCCGTCTCGACGATCGGCTGCTGATGCTCTGCCGGCCGGCGATGGTCTGGACGGAATCGCTCGACGGGGGCCGCACCTGGAGCGAGCCGCAGGAGTTGGGTATCTCGGGCGATTGCCCTTACCTGCTGATGACCAGCCGAGGCGTGCTGCTGTGCGGCATACGCCATCGGCCGACCAAGAACACATGTGTGATCTACAGCCTGGACCAGGGCAAGACCTGGACCGGCCCGATTGCTATCGACAACGTGCTGGGCGCCTACCCGAGCATGGTCGAGCTGCCCGACGGCCGGGTGCTGACGGTTTACTACACGGAGGGGAAAGGCTCCGACATTCGTTGTGTTTATCTGAAGGCCGACGGTGACGGGGTCGCGGTGCTGCCTTAACGGCTCCACAATCAGCCTACCGCGTCGTAGGACAGGATTGCATCCTGAGGGAGACAGGTTACAAATCTGTCCTACGGTTGGTTTTGTCTGGATAGGTTACAGACATATCCTATGGATTGTCTAACGCGTGGGGAGCTCCGCGATCCGCAGGTTGCGGAAGCTCAGGTCGGTGGTGGGGTCGTGGCCTTGGAGCTGCAGGGTGCCGGCTTCGAGGCGGAGGCCTTTGCGCGGATTGGGGTCGGGCTGGCGGGTGTCGGTCCAGTCGCTGACCTGGTAGCCGTTGACCCAGGCGGCCATGTGCTTGTCGTCGGCATGGAGCGTCATGTGGAACCAGGTGAAGTCGTCGGAGACGACCTTGCGGGCGTCCTGGCGGCGGAAGAACCCGCCCGTGCCGCAATCTTCGGGCTTGGTGCGATCGTTGTCTTTGAAGCCGTTCTGGATCTGCAACTCGTAGCCGTTCATGGTCTCGCCGGGGACGCTGCGGAAGAAGACGCCCGAGTTGAGCTTCTCGCCGTTGGAGAAGCATTCCAACTGGAGGGTGAAGTCATCGTACTGCCCCTCGGTTTCGAGCATTCCGCGACCGTTCTTCACGTTGATCCAGCCTTCGGGGGTGACCGTGAACACGCTGGGCAGCTCGGGGAAGGTTTTCCAGCCGGCCAGGTCCTTACCGTTGAACAGGCTCTTCACGCCCAGCGGCTTGAGCTTCACGTTGCGGAACTCGATCTTGCCGCCATTGAACTGCAGACCGATATAGCCGCGGCCGACCGGGGCGGAGTCGGTGTATTCGAGCACGACCTTGCCGTCGAGTTTGACGACAAAGCGGCTTCCGTCGGCGATCACATCGAAACTTTGCCAATCGTCGCTGTCGTAATTCCCTTCAACCTTCTGTCGTTGGACAAAGCTGCCCGTGGGAAACGGATTCGTGTCGCTGTCGGCGATGTTCAACTCGTAGCAGCGCGTCTTCACATCGTTGGGTACCGGCGGTGTCCGCAGGAAAACCCCGCTGTTGGCCCCCTTGGCACTGCGGAAGTCGACCTTGAGTTGGTAGTTGCCGAACTGGCTGGTGGTGTACAACAGGCTATTCTCCCCCACGGTAGCAACGAGAGCGCCATCAACGACCGTCCAGTTCGCCTTGATTTCGTTGGGTGTGCGCCAGCCGTAGGTCGTCTCGCCGTCGAAGAGGAGGATCCAACCGTCGGCAAGTTCCTCGGGAGTGAGGGTATTGGGTTCCGCGGCCGGGAGTCGAGACGAAACGCAGGTGAGGATGAACAGGAAACAGGCAAGGAACTTCACAGAAGGAGCAAAGGGACCGGCTCGCATGGAGTGTTCTCCGTCGTCAAGGGGCCAATCAGACCGGGATTCAAGACAGCCCTAGCTTACCCGACAGCGTCGGCAGATTCAAAGGTATCCGCCCCCGGGATTGCCGAGGACGGTCCCACTCCTTGCATTTTCGGCGCCCTGGTCGATAATTCGGGCACAGCAAGCCGCATCGGGCGGTTTGCCTCGGGTGCAACGGGGAGCCGGTGATGGAATCGATCAACCTGATTACGGTTCTTGTTCTCGAGGCAGATCTCCTGATTCGAATCGGTTTCTCCGTGCGGGTCATCATGCGGCGGCGCCCGGTGGGGGTCTCGCTGGCATGGCTGATGATCATCCTCGCGTTCCCTTTCGGCGGCGCCGTCATCTACCTGGCTTTTGGCGAGACGCGGCTGGGAAACCGGCGAGCCAAGAGGGCAAGCTTGATCCACGGGCCCTACCTGGATTGGCTCGCCGACGTCGACAAGCGGACCGACATCCACTGGTCCCGGCTGGGCCCGGAAACCGAGGCTCTGGCCCGCCTGACCGAGGCGACGGTCGGTCTGCCGCCGATGTCGGGGAACCACGTGGAATTGATCGAAGAGACCGACGCCGTCTTCCGCCGGATCATCGCCGACGTGGACGCCGCACAACGAACCTGCCACATGGTGTTCTACATCTGGAACAACGGCGGACTCGCCGACGAGGTGGCCGACGCGCTGATTCGTGCGGCCAAACGTGGAGTAATCTGCCGTGTGCTGGTCGACGCCGTGGGCAGCGCCCCCTTCCTGCGCAGCGAGACGGCTCACCGCATGCGGGAAGTAGGCATCCGTCTCCATGCGGCGCTGCCGGTTGGTCTGGTTCGCTCGCTGTTCTTTCGCCTGGATTTGCGGATGCACCGCAAGATTGTGGTCATCGACGGCGAGATCGGCTATACGGGCAGCCTGAACATGGTCGATCCGCGCTACTTCAAGCAAGGGGCCGGCGTGGGCCAATGGGTGGACGCCATGGTCCGCGTGCGCGGTCCGATCGTCGAGGGTCTGGCTCTGACGTTTCTGGAGGATTGGGAACTCGACACGGGCGAAGGCCTGGAGCAGCTTCGCCAGACAGGCGACGTGCGGGCGCTGGACGAGGCGGGAAAGGCGGTCGTTCAGGTCGTGCCCTCCGGCCCGATCACCGAAAGCCATACGATTCAGCAAGTTCTGTTGATGGCCATCTATGCGGCGCGGCGCGAGCTGGTTCTTACCAGCCCCTATTTCGTGCCGGACGAACTGCTGCTGACGGCCCTCGTTTCCGCAGCCAGACGCGGGGTCGAAGTGACGCTGATTGTTCCGGCGAAGGTCGATTCGCTTCTGGTGCGATTGGCCAGCCAGGCCCACAAGATCGACCTGCTCGAGGCCGGCGTGAAGATCGCCTTGTTCGAGGGGGGGCTGTTGCACACGAAGTCGATCTCGGTCGACGGCGAGTTCAGCCTGTTCGGATCGCTCAATCTGGATCCCCGGAGTCTCTGGCTCAATTTCGAGATCACCCTGGCCGCTTACGACCGCGATTTCACCGCGAACCTTCGCCGCCTGCAACAACGCTACATCGAACATTCCCAATTCATGGATCTCGATGCGTGGCGGAAGCAGCCGATGGTCGAACGACTGGTCGTCAACACGGCCCGGTTGCTGTCACCCTTGATCTGACGAAGGGGGCAGCAGGTCGAAGTCGACGACCAGGGGCAGATGGTCGGAAGCCCGCCTGGTGGTCTCCGAATGGCCGGCGAAGGCGTGATGGTGGCTGACGTCGCCCCGATAGAACACCCAGTCGAGCCCGCGAAGCGGCAAGGCGGCCGGAAAGGTCCTGTGATTGTGTGCGACCGGCTGAAAGCCAAAGGGCTTCAAGAACTTTCGGCCAAGAACTCCGAAGACGTCGTTGAAGTCTCCGCCAAGGAGCACCGGAGTATGGTGATGGGTGTGCATGAGGACGTCGGTTGTCAGGAGACGGCGAACCTGGATGACCCGTTCGTAGCCGGCCAGCCCGAGATGCACGTTCATGAGCAGGAGCCGGCGGGAGTGGCCGTCGAGTTCGATGCGGCAATGGGCCAGGAGGGCGCGTCGGCATTTTTTCCAGCGTACGGTCAGGTCGACATGGTTCACGTCGAACAGCGGAAACCGGCTGAGGATGGCGTTGCCGTACGCCCCGGTCTTCAGCAGAACGTTTCTCTGGTAAGCGCGGTGCCGGTAGTCCAAGGCGTCGCCCAGGAGGTCGACCTGGCGATGGTGGCTGGAGCGCGGCACTCCGTCGTCGACCTCCTGAAGCAGGGCGATATCGGGCTGGTAGTGGCTGAGGACCTCGATCACCCGGTCAGGATGGTACTTGCGATCGACTCCGCCGATGCACTTGTGGATGTTGTAGGTGAGTAGACGAAAACGCATACAGGAATGCACCCGTGGCCGTCAGACTCCGCCGAAACAGACGCCGTGCTACGACCGATGGAAGTCGATCCAGTGAATAGAAAGTTGCTCGGGATTCCCTTTGAGCATAGCCGCTGGAATCTCCAGTAGAAAGTAGGCATCTTCCGCCATCTTCGTGGTGACCTCGAACTCATCGCCCAACGACGGTTCAACCACGCGGGTTTCTGTTTCGGTGGGGAAATCCTTCGGCACGGGTGACGTTACGTGTCCCGTCGCCGCCCATTCCGTACCGCGAGCAAGAATCGTGCGAAAACCTACGCAGCGAAGATTTATGTCGGTCTGGTCGCGCCAGAGGTGCCCTTGCATGGTCACGAACACTCGCCCCTTGCCGAACGGCACAACCCAATCGACTACCTCGTTCTCCTTCGTATCACGAGAGAACGCATAGGTGAGCACGCGAACATTCTCGGCCGGTCCGTGTTGACCGTGGGTGAGTTGCTCGGTGGGATGCATCCAGCGCCGGGGCAGACCTCGCGTGATCGGATGGTCAGGGTCAAGGCGGGTGATCTGGAAGGAGTGAGCCGGTCCGTGGCCGGGATTGCGGCCCTCGCCCGCCGGAAGGCGAAGGACGTGTTCTTCTTGGTCCACAATCAGGCTCGGCCCAAAATCCTTGGTTCGCCAACCGAGTCCGATCATGCGGTTGTAAGCCGCCCAGTTGGGGAACGAGTTGTTGGCTGAATGAAAGACGACCAGCCCGCCTCCTTCCCGAACGTAATCCTCCAGCGCCCGCTCGACTTCCACTGGCCAGTGCAGACTGTCCGACTTGTGTCCGCCGTTGAAGTTGCTGACGACCACATCGTAATCCTCGAATGGGGGACGCCATTGAGCCCAGGCTTCTTCGGGGGCGTCGGCAGGGGGACTGGTCGCTACGTCGACTGTGAATTTGCCTGCTTCAAAAAGGATCTCGGTGAGGATACGAGTTGCCCGCGGCCAGTCGTGGTTGTTGTCCCCGTCGACGATCAGAACCTTGATCGGCTCCGCCGCCCATGCCGCTTGAGGTTCCCGAAGGAAGGGGCAGCAGAGCGTGCTGAGAATGACAGCGACCAGTCGCATCAGCAAGAATCTCATGGATTGTCACTCTGCGTCCAGACCGCGAGCAGAAGAGATCCAACCGTGAGGGATCGGCGAAACATGGATAGATCCTTCCGTTGCAGCGAGCTAGGGTGGGATAGCCGAGGGAGCCGTGATTCTAGCGCCTGCACGCCGTAAAGTCATGTTTCCCGACGATTTCCTGCTTTCGAGCGTCAGAGTTCGCGGGCATTCGGTATGAGCCAAAACCTTGCCGGGGACGCTCCTGGGTTCTCGCGCGATTCCCTCAGACCGCGGGAATCACTGGGCATTTACCAAGAAAAGCTCGTTGCCTGGCCAGGAAGTCATTGACCCGATTTCTGCAAATTGTGCCCCATAATTCCCTTTTGTTCACCTCCTGGCAGAACTAGAATCAACGTCTTAGAATTTCGTGCATCTCTGGGGTGCCGTGTAGACATTTCTTGGCGGCACCGCCTGTCTCGCACCACGATCGGCCCTCCACTGGATTGCTTTGCGGGAGAAAGACCATGACCCATTGGCAGAAATCGGCAATCACCCTGGCGGCGACCCTTGTCTTGGGAGTTTCATTTATGTGCAGTTCGGCATGCGGCTCAGAAGGGATTGCTCGGGAGCCCTTTGGTCATACGGCTGACGGAAAGGCGGTGGACCTCTATACGTTGACCAACGCCAACGGGATGGAGGTGGCCGTCACCACCTACGGCGGGATTGTCGTCAAGCTGACGGCTCCCGACCGGCAAGACAACTACGCCGACGTCGTTCTCGGCTTCGACAAATTGGAGGGTTACCTGGCCGGCCATCCCTACTTCGGGGCCATCGTCGGCCGCTACGGCAATCGCATCGCCAAGGGCAAGTTCACCCTCGATGGCAAGCAGTACACGCTGGCCACCAACAACGGCGAGAACGCATTGCACGGCGGGCTGGTCGGGTTCGACAAGAAGGTTTGGCGGGCTCGCGGGGCCCTCACCCGGGAGGGCATGACACTGACGCTGAACTGCGTCAGCGCCGACGGCGAAGAAGGCTACCCGGGCAAGTTGGAAGTCAAAGTCGTCTACACCCTGACGAACGACGACGAACTGAAGATCGACTACACGGCCACGACCGACAAGGCCACGCCGATCAACCTGACGAATCATTCCTATTTCAACCTGGCCGGTCAAGGGACGGGCGACATCCTGGGGCACGAGTTGACGATCGACGCCGATCGGTTCACGCCGGTCGACGCGGGACTGATTCCGACGGGCGAACTGCGGCCGGTCGAGGGAACGCCTTTCGATTTCCGCAAGGGGACGGCGATCGGGGCCCGGATCGAGGCCGACGACGAGCAGCTCAAGTTCGGCGGCGGGTACGACCACAATTTCGTGCTCAACAAGAAGGGCAACGATCTGACGTTGGCGGCGAGCGTTTACGAGCCGAAGACGGGGCGGGTGATGGAGGTCTACACGACGGAGCCGGGGGTGCAGTTCTACTGCGGCAACTTCCTCGACGGGTCGAACGTGGGAAAAGGCGGCAAGGTCTACAACTTCCGCAACGGGATGTGCCTGGAGACGCAGCATTTTCCCAATTCGCCGAACCAACCCGACTTTCCCTCGACGATTCTGAGGCCGGGCGAGGAGTATCGGACGACGACGGTGTACAAGTTCTTTGCGAAGTAGGGCCGTCGGCCCGGCCTTCGGGAACATGCAGGACGTGTAAAGGGACGTAGTATGGGACTTTATCTTGTCGATACGGTTGTCTTCGTTGCTTTCATCGCCTCGGTCATTGCCATTGGCATGTGGATGAGCCGGGAAGAAAAAGACAGCGAATCCTACTTCCTGGCCGGACGCGGACTCAGTTGGTGGCTGATCGGCTTCTCGCTGATCGCGGCCAATATCTCGACGGAGCAGTTCGTGGGCATGTCGGGCGACGCTGCCCGAGAAGTAGGGCTGGCCATCGCGGGCTATGAATGGTTGGCGGCCGTGACGTTGGTTTTCGTCGCATTCTTCTTCCTGCCCAAGTTCCTGCGAGCAGGGATCTACACGATCCCCGAATTCCTCGAGCACCGCTACAACCAGTATGCTCGACTGGTGATGTCCCTCTTCACCATGATGATGCTCGTGGTGGTGAACATCTCGGCCGTCATCTACTCGGGGGCCAAGCTGGTCGACGTGCTCGTCGAGCATCCCCTGGTGAACCTGCAGACCGCGTCGATTGCCATCGGCTCGCTTGCCGCGGTGTACGTCATGTTCGGCGGCTTGAAGGCCTGTGCCTGGGCCGACCTGCTGCAGGGTTCGGCCCTGATCATCGGGGGAGGCATGATCTTGTTCTTCGCCCTCGGTGCTCTCGACGCGGCCGATCCGGCTGCCATCGCCCCCAACGCGGAAATTGCCGCCGAGATCCAGGACGCCAGCCCCCTTCAGAAATTCCTCACCGTCCACGACGAGAAGCTGTGCACGATCCGGCCCGCCAACGATTCCAAGGTTCCCTGGACCGCGTTGATCATCGGGCTGTGGATCCCCAACTTCTTCTACTGGGGTCTCAACCAGTACATCATGCAGCGGACGCTGGGCTCCCGCAGCCTGGCGGAAGGCCAGAAGGGAATCGTATTTGCCGCTGCCATGAAGCTGCTGATCCCGTTCATCGTGGTGTTTCCCGGCATGATGGCCTTGACTCTGTTCAGGGAAGACATGCAGAAGGAAGCCCGTGAGAAGACGAATATCACGTCGCTTGTGCTCTTCGAACATCTCTCGGGCGAGTCGACCGGCCTGCTGGAAGGTCTCAACGAGCACGTAACCAAGGCGATCGAGGAAGCCAAAGCCGAATTGACGAAAAGCGAGGCCGAGGCGAAGGACGATGCGAAGCAGGTGGTCTTCAACATGGAGTCCGAATTCGTCGAGCTCTATCCGGAAGTCGCTGCCCGTATCGTTGCCTATAACAAGAAAGTGGCTGCCGACAACAACCTCACCTACAGCGTGGAGGCGGCCGGCCCACAAGGCGTTCTCTACTTTTTCGATCTCATGGGCTTCGGCCCGGACGAGCCCGAACCGAAAGCGGACGCCGGTGAACCAAGCGACCAGGATGTGAACGGGGCAATCGTCGCAGCAGCCAGTGGCGACGACCGGTTCGACGTGGCCAAACAGATGATCGGCGTCGACGAGGACGCGGCCTTCCCCCTGTTGATCAAGAAGCTGGTTCCGCCGGGCGGACTTTACGGTTTCATGATCGCGGCCATCATGGGCGCCGTGCTCAGTTCTCTGGCCTCGATGCTCAACGCCGCGTCGACGATCTTTTCCATGGATCTCTACAAGCGTTACTTTGTTCCCGCGACCTCGGAGGCCGGCCTGGTGTTCGTGGGACGAACCTGCGTGATCGTCTTCGCCATCCTGGGAATCGTCGTGGCTCCCCATCTGAGCCATCCCATGTTTGGCGGCATCTTCACCTTCATCCAGGAATTCCAGGGCTTCATTTCGCCGGGCATCCTGGCCGTGTTCCTGTTCGGGCTGTTCGTCCGAAAGGCGTCGACCCTGGCGGGCATCATCGGCCTGGTTGCCAACCCGATTATCTACGGCGGCCTGAAGTGGCTCGACAAGATCCCGGGATTGGGCAGCATGGAGTGGGCCAGGCAATTGACCAACTTCGCCTTCCTCGATCGGATGGCCGTCACGTTCTTCGCCATCCTGGCCATCATGTCGATCGCGACCATAGTCGCCCCACGCAAGGAACTGTACGAGTTCAAGGCGAACACGACCATGAACCTGGATTCCTCGAAGGGAGCCAAGGTCTTCGGAACGTTGATCATCCTGGCCACGGCCGCCCTGTACTGGTTCTTCCGCGGCAGCGCCGTGATCCCGTTCTAGACCGGTTTGAATCGATTGTCCTTTGTCATGAACGTCCTTGTTCCACCCCGGAGGAACAGGGCCCCAATCCACCAATTTCACTTCCACGCGAGACAACCATGAGAAAGCTCTTTGCAGCGGCTGTGGCGTTCGGACTACTGGCTACCTTTGCACTGACGGCCGTGGCGGCCGACGCCGAGGAAGGGTTCGTTTCCCTGTTCAACGGCAAGGACCTCACCGGCTGGGTCAAACGCGGCGGCTCGGCCGAGTACGAGGTCAAGGACGGTTGCATCGTGGGAAAGTGCGTTCCCAACACGCCCAACAACACCTTCATGTGCTCGGAGAAGGAATTCGGCAACTTCATCCTGAAGCTGCAGTACAAGTTCCTTGAAGACGGAAACTCGGGCGTCCAGTTCCGCTCCGCCGCCCGCCCCGAAGGCGATCACGAGCGAGTCTACGGCTACCAGTACGAAATGCGGCCCGACGGCGAGTCGGTCGGCCGCATCTACGACGAAGGGCGTCGCGGGCACAAGTTCGGCGTCATCTGGCTCGACGCCTACACGCCGCAGGATCGCCTCGACGCCGCCCTGGCCAGTAACAAGGTGGGCGACTGGAACGACGTCGAGATCCAGTGCGTCGGGCCGTCGATCAAGACATGGCTCAACGGCAACCTGGTCGTCGACATCTTCGACAGCTTCTCGACGAAGGGCTTCTTCGGCCTGCAGATTCACGCCGGCAAGTCCGGATCGGTGGCCTGGAGGAACATCCGCATCAAGGATCTCGGCGAGAGCAAGTGGGAGCCGTTCTTCGTCAAGGGCGACGACGGCAAGTACCAGCTCGTGGATGCCAAGTTCGTCCTGCCCGAAGAGTGGTCGTTCACCGAAGACGGCGTTCTGCACGGCGTTCACAAGAAAGACCAGAAGAACGACGGGCTCGTCATTTCCAACAGGGATTACGACAACTTCATCGCCCGCGTCACCTACCGCATGCACGGCGGCAACAGCGCGCTCTACTTCCGCGCCGAGGAGACGGAAGCCCCGTGGGTGCTGCGGGGATTCCAGAACGAAATCGCCAACGACGGCAAGGATTCGGGCCTCTGGCATACCGCCGGCATCATCGACGGCAAGAAGATTCCCGGTCGCGGCTGGGTCGTCACCAACGAGGAGTTCGTCGAGAAAGTCCGCAACAAGGACGACCAATGGAACACCACCTGCACCGCCGCCTACGGCGACCGCCTTGTCCAGACGCTTAACGGGTTCTGCACCTCGGATCTCGTCGACGCAGAATGCGAAAAGACGGGCAAGCTCGGCTTGCAGATGCACGGCGGCACCGACTGCGAGATGTTCTTCAAGGACTTCGAGGTCATACCGATCACCGAAGAGATGGCGAAGCTCATCGAACGGAAGTAGCCGGCATCGCCCGGAGATTCAGGAACCGTGCGGCGCCCGGTACCTGCAAAGCCCGCGAAAGGAAGACTGCGCGATGCGATTCCTGCCAGCCCTGTTAGTACTGTCTGTGGTTTGTGCAAACTCGCCGGCCGCTGAAAAGGTCGCCTATCGTCTGGAGACTGACATCTCCTACGTTCTCGAGGGACAAGCCGACGGGACCGACTATCAGCTCCAGCGCTGCAAGCTGGACGTCTACTATCCGGAGAACACGAAGGGATTCGCCACGGTCGTCTGGTTTCACGGAGGCGGGTTGAAGGGCGGCAAACGTTCCATTCCGGCCGGGCTCAAGGACCAGGGGATTGCGGTGGTGCCGGTCAACTATCGGCTCTATCCGAACGTCAAGTGCCCCGTTTACCTGCAGGATGCCGCCGCGGCGGTGGCCTGGACCTTCCGGAATGTCGAGAAGTACGGCGGCGATCCCCACAAGATCTTCATCTCCGGCCATTCGGCGGGCGGGTACCTGACGAGCATGCTCGGGATGGACAAACGTTGGCTGGCCGCCTGTGACATCGACGCCGACAAGATCGCCGGCCTCATCCCGCTCAGCGGCCACACCATCACGCACATGACCGTCCGCGAGGAACGAGGCATCCCCCAGAAGCAGCCGATCGTCGACGAGTTCGCGCCGCTCTATCACTCGCGGCCCGATGCCCCGCCCATTCTGCTGATCACCGGCGATCGCGAGATGGAAATGCTCGGCCGCTACGAAGAAAACGCCTACTTCATGCGAATGCTCAAAGTCAACGGGCACCAGGACGTGACCCTCTACGAGATCCAGGGCTACGGCCACGGAATGGTCGAGCCGGCGGTGACGCCGATGTTGAAGTGGATACGGGCGAAGGTCGCTGATGCTGCCAAGAGTGAATGACAAGGGAATGGACGACAAGGGAATAGGCGTGAACCCAATGCGAGACTCAGTGATCGAACAAACAAGGCTGGAGGCCGGAGACTGGAGACCGGAGGGTTGCAAGCACAAGGATTTGCGGTGCATCGAAATCCGCTCGCCGTGTCGGCCAACGCAGCATCAAAAGCTACAGCCTACAGTCTCCAGCCTCCAGCCACGGCCCTGCATTTCAGGGAGTCAATGGTTCTTCAGAGCCCACTCCTTTTCACATTGACTATGAAGATGAACGGCACGCACATGTTCAACCGTTGGATTGTTGTTTCGTTGTTCCTGGTTGGCTTGGGCGGGCGTCTCTCTTGGGCGGACGATGCGGCGGGGGGGCCGCGGGTTGTTTCGCCGAACTCGTTTGAGGGAACGGACGCCCAGCGGATCAACGAGGCGATTCGCGTTGCGGCGGTGCAGGGCTTGCAGGTTGTGGTACCGCGTCAGAATGCGGGGCGAGACGAGGATCTGTGGTTGCTCGACTCGGCGATCCTGGTGCAGGACAACACGACCCTGGTGCTGGACAACTGCCATATCAAGCTCTCGGACCGCTGCCGCGACAACATGATCCGCAGCGCGAACTGCGGCATGGGCATCACCGACATCCGGCCGATGAAGCACGTGCACGTCCGGGGTGTGGGCAACGTGCTGCTGGAGGGCGCTGATCATCCGCGGGCGACCGGCGACAGCGCCAAGACGCTCGGCGAGCGGACGTATGGGACCGACGCAGGCAAGGAAGGCGAGAGCCAGACGGGGGATTGGCGCAATATCGGAATCCTGTTGGCCTTCGTCGAACATTTCAGTATCGAGGGCCTGCACGTCAAGGACTCGCACTGCTGGGCCATTTCGCTGGAGCGGTGCGGCTTCGGGCGGGTATGCGACATCCACTTCACGTCCGAGGGGCACAAGACGATCGACGGGGTGCAGCAGACGGTGCTCAACCAGGACGGGCTCGATCTCAGACAAGGCTGCCACGATATCAGCATCGAGCGGATCACCGGGCACACGGGAGACGACCTGGTGGCGCTGACCGATATCGGTAGCGACACGAGAGTCGCCGGCAGCGACAGTTCCACCATGGTGAGTGCCGCCAACTGCCGCGAAGGTGGAGTCGACGATATCCGCAACATCTTCCTGAGGCAGATCAGCGGCCACTCCCAGGGCAGACACCACGTGGTACGCTTCCTGAACGCTTCCGGCCTGCGGATCTACAACGTCGTCCTCGACGGGCTGATCGACACGTCGCCCCCCGACGCTCCCTGCAAGGCCACCGTGAAGATCGGTGACGCCAATCCACGTTGGGGAGGCGTGACGCCGGTGGGCGATACGAATCGGCTCTTCCTCAGCAATATCTCGAGTGCTTCGCAGCACACGATTCTGATCGCGGGGTCGTTGGTCGATTCGTGCATCACAAACGTGGTTCGTAACACGGCCGACGGAGAGCCGATTACCTACGAGTCGGGCCGGGAGTTTGTGCAGAACGTGGAGATGTCGAACGTGGTGCAAACGGGTCGTGATGCAACGGGTATCGAAGCAACCGGTAGGTGACCTCTCACTCGTTGTGTGCTGCTTGTGTCTCACAGGCATCGACCGGTTTTGAGCCGACAGCTTCGTCCTCTTCCTCCTTGGAGTCGCGGACGAAGAACCACGAGGCGGGGATCTCCTGCTTGACCAGATCGGGACCCTCCACCGACACTTTGAGGGCCTTGTTTCTTACGCCATTGAAGTAGGTCAGCGTGAACGGGTGCAGTCCGGCCTTGAGGCGGACATGGGCACCGGCTTCCCACGCCGGATGGCCTGCATCGTTGTCGACAACGAGGCGATTGCCGATGTAGAGTCGGCTGCCGTCGTCGGAGTTGCAGTAGAAGGTGTAGAGTCCGTCCGTCGGCACTTCCAGGAATCCGCTGAACCTGAGCCCAAACCATTCGCGCCCTGCTCTGTAGGTACCGGCCGATGGTTTTTCGGTACGGCCCATCTCAACGGGGGAGAGCGTATCGAAGTCGGGCAGCCGGATCCATTTCGGTTCATCCGGCGCAAGCGTAGGTTCCATCCTCGCCCGGGAGTACCGGTGCCTCTTCTCTTGTTGCCGACGCGCCTAAACGGTTGCTTGTCAAATGGTTATGGTCATCGTGCAACAGAGAAGAGGCACCGGTACTCTTCGTGCACTTCGCACCCTACGCGAATTCCGGATGAACCTCCATTTCCCCCGGTAGGCGGCGTAATCGAGACCGCCGGTCATGCCTTTCCTGGGAATCGGTTGGTCGAGTTCCAGCGGGCTCAGCGCGACGTTGACGTCGAGGTCTTCATTGCCGCGCCGCAGGTGGAATGAGTCGATCGCCGGCCTGCCGGTCTACCGTGGCAAGCCAGAAATCGAGCCCGTGACGGATCGTGAAGTCGCCAATGCCGGTTATCAGGTCATCGACGCGGATTCCGGCCTTTGCGGCGGGTGCTCCCTCGGTCACCGAAGTGACCTTGGCGGCGTCGCCAAGCATGTCGACTTCGAGACCCAGCGTGAAGGCGAACCGCTGTTCGGCCGCCAGCATTTGCGGAAACACGCTTCGTACACGATCGACGGCAATCGCGAAACCGAGATTCTCTGCATCCAGCTTGTAGGTGACGATGCCGATCTGCTGGGCCAGGGCGTTGATCAAAGGCCCACCGGAATTGCCCTTGTTCACCGCCGCACTCACTTGAACCGTCCATGGAAGGTATGCGTCGGCGGTCGTCCGGCTGCGGTTCAGGCCGCTGATGATGCCGGTCGAAACGGAATACGTCAGCCCTTGAGGGGAGCCGATGATGACCACGGGTTCACCCAGCATCAGGTCGTCGCTGCGTCCGAGCGGAAGCGTTTGAAGGGGCTGATCCGAGTCGATCTTCAACAGTGCCAGGTCTTCGTGAGGCAATCTGGCGACGATCCGGTATCGACGTTCACTTCCGTCATTCAGAACGACGGTCGTCCGGCCGACGTTCGCGGCAACGTGATCGTTCGTCAGAATGTAGCCACTCGAGTGAACGATGGTACCGCTACCCAACGCCACGGAGTACTCACGCTTTTCCTTTACCCAGAGGATGTTCCGAACGACGACCACGGACGGAAGTGCCTTGTCGATGGTTTTCACCGTGGCCGTGTGCCGAGGCGACTGTTCGTCCGCCGCGTCCGCATTGAGGGTCATCGTCGACGGCCGGGAATCAAGGAAGAGCAGGCCCGCCAGGCTTGCGGCAAGCCAGATTGTGGGTTTCATCACCAGAGCAACCTTTCGTGTTTCGTTTAATCAACGAAGAGTGTTTCCCACGCGCAGAAGTCTGGCATTGCGTCGCGGCCCGCTCGTTCAGTCGACCAATTCTCTTTCGATCTCTTCCAGCGACTTGCCTTTCGTTTCGGGGAGGAAGCGGAAGATGACGGCAAAGCCGAGAATGCAGATGGCACCGTAGAGCCAGAAGACGCCGTGGGCGCCGAGCGAGTCCTTTAGCCGCGGGAACGTGTACGTCAGCGCGGTGCAGCCGAGCCAGAGGGAGAGGACGGCCACCGACATGGCAGCCCCGCGGATGCGGTTGGGAAAAATCTCGCTGATCACGACCCAGGTGATGGGGGCCAGCGACATGGAGTAGCAGGCAATGGCCGAAACGACCAGAACCAGCATGTGAACTCCGGTGCTTTGCAGGAAATAGGCCGCTCCGAGAACGGCGTAGATTCCGGCCAGCCCGGCGGCCCCGATGAGCATCAGCGGACGGCGTCCCAGCCGATCGACGGTGTAGATGGCGACAAAGGTGAAGACGAGATTCACAACACCCGTGACCACGATATTGAACATCAGGCTGCCGACCTCGTAGCCGGCCGCCTGAAAGACCTCCTGGGCGTAGTTGAAGATGACGTTGATGCCACACCACTGCTGGAAGACGGCCAGGAACACGCCGAGGGCCACGATCTTCGACAGTTTCGGTTCGAGGAGATCGCCGAAGCGGACCCGGGCGACTTCTTCGCCGGCAAGGGTGGCCTTGATGTCGGCCAATTCCGCCGCGGCGTATTCTCCTCCACCGACGCGTGCGAGGATCCGGCCGGCCAGCTCATCCCGACCATTCTTGACGAGCCAACGGGGGCTTTCGGGAACGAAGAACATGAGCAGGAAGAACAGGAAAGCGGGGACCGCTTCGGCGCCGAACATCCAGCGCCAGCCGACGTTGCCGTTCCAAGTGGGGCGGAGGTAGACGGCCATGATGCCCGCATCTTCGTCGGCCTTGGCCTTCTTCTGCTCTTTGGGTGCGTCGGCGGCGAGTTCAACGACCTGGATATTGGGGAATGCTTGCTTGACGGCGTTCATCGCCTGCGCGTCGACGTCGGTCGCTGCCGGAGCCGACGGTTCTTGATTGAGCAAGAGGCGAACCCGGTCGGCGGTGGGCACGGGGGCGGCGATCATCCAGTTGACGATCTGGGCGGCCAGAATGCCGATCACGATCGTGAGCTGATTGATCGAGACGAATCGGCCGCGGGATTCCGCGGGGGCGATTTCCGCGATGTACATGGGCGACAGGTTCGACGCCAATCCGATGCCCAGTCCGCCCAGGACGCGAGCCAGGTTGAACGAGAGGAAATCGCCGGCCAAGGCCGTCCAGACGGCGGAAGCCGTGAACAGGAAACCGGCAAGAATCAGCAGGCGTTTTCGGCCGAAGTGGTCGCTCATGGCGCCCGACATCATGGCCCCAAAGATGCAGCCGACCAAAGCCGAACTCATGGTGAAACCCTGCCAATTCGGCGAGTCGGTGATCTCGAAGTAGGGCTCGTAGAAGGGCTTGGCGCCCCCGATGACGACCCAGTCGTAGCCGAACAGCAGCCCCCCCATGGCGGCCACGAGGCAGATGGTCCAGAGGAAGCGGGCGTTGTAGTGGGGAGAGGAGGTCATGCGGGCGAAGACCCTTGGTTTCGCATTTGCTCAACGATCCAGAACACGGCGGGGCATGCCAGGGCATTGCCTGCGTGCCCCACGGTTCGAGTGGTGAATCCCGGTTTGTTTGTGTGCGGATACTCTCGGCATTCCGCGGGCCGCACGTCGTAGATCGTGCAGAGATTGTCGTCGCCATGCTGCTCGGCATGTTGTCGCCAGTCTTCGAGAATGGAGTCGTGATTCATAAACGCACCTTCTGAGGTCTCATGGGTCACCTGCTTCCCGTGGCCCACGCCTCGCGGATCGCGTTCTGCAAATGAGCCAGTGCCTGCTTGTAGTTGTCCGGTCCCACGTACTCCAGGATCAACGGTGCTTTCGGCGTCCGTTCGGCCGTGAGTTTGACGAACTGCACATAATCCACGTCCCCCTGCCCTGCCGCAACCCCGCGGTCGACATGGAGCTTGCGGTCTTTGGCATGCAGGCAGTCGATATAGGGACCGAGCTGGTTGAACATCTCGTCCAGGTCGTTGATCTCGAGGATATTGGCCGGGTCGAGCAGGGATCGGATTCGCGGCGAACCGATCTCCTCGATATACAGCCGGGTGCGTTTCGCGCTGGCCAGGAAACCGCGGAAGAAGGCTTCCAGCAGCACCGTGGCGCCGCGGGCCTCGGCCATCTCGGCCAGTTGCTTGCCGGTGGCCACCATCATATTCCAGACGGGTTCCTGGAAGTGGTAGGCGACGGGCGGTTCCGGCTCGCTGGCGTTGTGATAATGGCCGGCCTCGGTGATGAAGGTCTTGCAGCCCATGTCGCCGCCGATCTTCATCATGGCGTCGAAGTAAGCCAGATTCGCCTTGCGCTCCTCTTCATTGGGATCGATCAGGTTGGTGTAGACGCCGACGCTGTGGATCTCGATTCCCTTTGACCGATAGGCGTCGGCGATGGCCGAGCAGCGAGCGGCCGTCAGATCGGAGACGTCGGACCGGCCGTTGTATTTCCAATAGCGGCTGTCGGTCTGGTTGAGGAACAACTGGATGACCTTCAGACCGGTCTCGGCCAGCTCCTCGGCGAGTTGCTGGTTGGTGTAGTTGGAGAAACCGAGCGTGGCGATGCCGATGGCGAGGTCGGCCTTGGCCGCTGCCTTGGCTGGTGAGGGACCGGCAACGAGAGGCAAAGCGGCGGCAGCCGCTCCCAGTTGGAGAGCTTGTCGGCGGGAGATGGGATTTTGCATGGCGGAGTCCTCGAAGTAGGGTGCGTTTTGACGCACCATAGATTGCTGATGGTTGGAGCGAGTGAAAAGGCACCCCCCTCCCCTGCCCTCCCCCTCGCTCACTTCGTACGCTGGGGAGGGAGTGCTGTTCTTTCACTCGCTACGGAGCTTTTCACACTTCGCACTTCACTCTTTACTCTTCCTACAAGCTCCAGCCGTCGCGATACGTTCGGCGGAGAAGCTTGTTGGCTTCTTCGTCGTTGGTGATCTTGAAGGCGGCACCGTCCCACTCGAGTTTCTTGCCGGTGCGGATGGCGATGTTGCCGAGCAGGCAGGCCTCGGTCAGCAGCCCCGAGTGGGCGACGAAGTCGGAGCCGGCGGGCTGGCCGCCGCGGCAGGCATCGACGAACTCCTTGTCGTGACCCGGCGATCGGGCCAAAACCTCGGGCGGACGGCCGTATTCCTTCATCCTGGTTTCGGGGACGAGCCGATGGCCCATGAGAACTCCGGTCTCGCCGATCATGATGTCGCCCGAAATGCTCCGCCCCTCTTCGAGTCCCTTGGGCCGAGGGGGCTGGGCGCCGCCGCTGAGCCAGTGGAGCTTGACCGGCGGCATGTCGCCCCGCGCGGGGAACTCGAAGTGCACGTTGAACACTCGCGGATAGATCTCGGGATTCACCTCGTCGCACTCGGCCTCGATCTTGGTGGGGCTGCCGAGTTTGAGGGCCTTGAAGATCGTGGAGAGCTTGTGGCAACCGAGGTCGCCGAGCTGCCCGGTGCCAAAGTCCCACCAGTCCCGCCAGCGCCAGGGATGGTAGCAGGGGTGATACGGCCGCATCGGTGCGGGGCCAATCCAGAGGTCCCAGTCGAGCGTGTCGGGCAGCGGGGGCGTGTCCTGGGGCCGGCCGGGGCCGGCGGGCGGATCCCAGAAGCCGCGTCCCCAGGGCACATAAACTTCGTGGACGGGACCGATGGCGCCGTCGAGGATGTACTCCTGGATCATTCTCGCAACACTCTCGGCCTGGCCCTGGTTGCCCAGTTGGGTGGCGACCTTTGCCTTTCGGGCGGCTTCGGTCACCTGTCGGGCTTCGTAGACGGAGTAGGTGAGCGGCTTCTCGCAGTAGACGTGTTTGCCTTTCCTGATCGCGGCCAGAGTAATCATCGCGTGCGAGTGGTCCGGAGTGGCGACCATGACAGCGTCGACGTCTTCCTTGTCGAGGAGTTCGCGGTAGTCGGCGTAGGTATTGCAGCCTTGGTACTTGCCTCTACCCTTCTGCTCGGCATAGGCGGCTTCGATCGCACGCCGGGCCGGATCTCGCCCGGAGAGGCGGGTATCCTTGCCCTGGCTCCAGTTCCACGACATGTAGCGGTCGCATTCCCGCTCCACGTCGCAAACGGCCGTGATCTGGACCTCGGGGAACCCGGCGAAGCGGAGCATGTTCTGGATGCCCTGGCCGCCGACGCCGATTCCGGCGAGGGTCGTCTTCTCGCTGGGAGCAACATTCCCTTCGCCCCCCAACACATGCCGGGGAACGATCGAGAAGGCGGTGGTTGCGGCAAGCCCGGCGAGAAACTGCCGGCGCGAGACTCCGTTTGGACGCTGCGGATGGTGATGGGAGTTGTTCATATTGTGGTCCTCTTGGTGTGGATGGTGGTTTGGGAAAATGTCTGTTGTTGTGATTTCTTTGGTGGGAGCTTCTGCCCCCTCCCCTGCCCTCCCCCTTGCTCGCTCCGCTTGCTGGGGAGGGAATTCAGTTATTCGAGAACAAGTTCGGCGAGGTAGATCGCGGTCATCGTCTTCCCCGACTCGTCCTTCTCGTGGCTCGAGTACCAGGAAACGAGGGCCCGGCCGGGTCCGAGTTCGACAAAGCCCGGATAGGAATTATCGCCTCCGCTGGGGAGTTCTGCAAATTCTTGGAGCCCGTCGCCGACGAGCCAGCAGAGGGAGGTCTTGGGGCCGCGGTCCTTGGTCGAATGTCGCCCGCCGACGACATAGCGGTCGCCCCACTTGACGATCACCGGGCCGCCGACGTAGCGATCGAGGTCTTTGCGTTCCCACTCGGTATAGGGCGGCCTGGAGCGAAGCAATTGGGCGTTGCCGCCGCCGCGGCGGCCGATCGCGACGACGCTGCCGTCCGGCTCGAACAGAAAGGCGGTTTCGTCGCCGTCGATCTCCTGGAACACGGCCCGCTTGCGCCAGATCAGGCCGTCGTCGCTTTCGAGCATGAGGGATTCGACGGCGTGCCCTTCGCCGCGCGGCCCTTCGGCGAAGCCGATCTTGCGGCGCCCGCAGAGGTAGGCTTTGCCGTCGTGGGCGGCGGCTCGCCAGATGTAATGGCCGAAGGTGCCGTCGAGCATGACGGGGCTTTGCCAGGTCTTACCGTCTTCGGTCCAGGCGGCGAAGCCCAGGTGCTTGTTCAGGTCGTAATCGCTGACCGGAATGGTTGTCTTGCCGCTCCACCAGGTGCCGGTGTAGACGAAGAGCTTGTTCTGAAAGACGAGGAAGTGGGGATCGCGGGTGTCACGTTCCTCCACATGAAAGCGATGGACTTGTTCCCACTCGCGGCCGTCGCTGCTGGTCAAGATGATAACCGAGGCGGTGGGGTTGACCATGTGCCCGTCGGGGCAACTGCGGAAGGTGAGGTAGAGCTTGTCCTGAAAGCGAACCAGGTCGGTGAAGGCGTTGTGCTCGCCGTTGTGGAAGGCGCGGCGGATGGATTCGACGCGAACCTTGGGCACGGCGTCGTCGGCCGGGGCGTGAGCGGTCGCCAGAAGTAGAGCTGCAAGTGCTGAAACGAGAGTTCTCGTCGCCATGGGTGTCTTCCTCGCATACGAGAATCGGGCCGGTGGTAAAGTCGTTGTCTGCCCATGTTGTAGCGTGATTCGGGGGGATTTTGAAGCCATGGGGTGGGTTTCGGATGCTATCTATAGGACTCAATCGGGGCGGGAATTGTGTTGTTTCGGCTGCCGGCGTATGATTTTCGGAAAGGAAATGGTGTAATGGAAAGGGGTCGTTGCGGTGGTTTGTGAAGAACTGCAAAACGGCGAGGTGGGTGTAACCGAGCCGGAAGTGATCCTGCGGATCGAGGACCTGCGGGTTTCCTACGGGAAGCTGCGGGCGGTCGACGGGTTGAACTTGACGGTCCGTGCGGGGGAAATCTACGGTTTTCTGGGGCGGAATGGGGCCGGGAAGACGACGGCCATTCGGGCGATGATGGGGATCATCACGCCCGCCCGCGGCCGCATCGAACTGCTGGGCTATCGCGGGCGCCGAATCCGGGCCAGGCAGAAGCAGCGGATCGGCTACGTTTCGCAGGAGCAGCATTTCTATCCCTGGATGAGCTGCCGGGCGTTGGGCCGGTTTGTCTCCGGGTTCTATCCGACCTGGGACCACGACGAATTCGCCCGGTTGCTCAGTTTGCTTGATCTGCCGCCGAAGCGGCGGGTGTCGCACCTGTCGGGCGGGATGCGAGTGAAGCTGGCGCTGGCCCTGGCACTGGCGCACCGGCCTCCGATTCTGATCCTCGACGAGCCGACCTCGGGTCTCGACCCGGCCACGCGGCGGGAGTTTCTGGAGATCATCAGCCGGCAGGCAAGAAGTCACAGCCGCACCACGTTCTTTTCGTCGCATCTGGTGGACGAAGTCGAAAGGGTCGCCGATCGCGTGGGCATCATCCACAACGGCGGCATGCGCTACGAGGGCGACATCCGCACGTTACAGGAATCGGTGCGGGAAGTGGATCACTTGCCGCCGACGGACGGGCCCGGGACGGCCGATGTTGGCGCAAATGAACCGACGGCCGGGGACGCCGTGGAATCGGCGGTCGATGATCCGTCGGTTCCCGTCACGGCAGAACTCGCAGTCGACACGTATGCCGCCCGGTGGGAGTTCTGCGAACTGGCGGCCGCACGTGGTTTCGTGGTGATGAGGGACGGGTTTTCCGGCAACGGGACCTCATCGGTCGTCTACGGCGACCCGGAAGCCTGGCGCGACGTTCCGTTTGGAACTCGCAAGGTTCGACGGCTTTCGCTGGAGGATATTTTCATCGCCATGACCGCCGAGGCGACGCCCAACCTATGACGAGAGCCCTGATTCTCAAAGAGCTGCGTCAACACTGGCTGCCGCTGCTGCTCATCGCCGGCATTTCCGGAGTCGGTTTGCTGCTGATTCTGGCGGTGGTTCTGCTGGATGATTCGGGCAGCCGGTTCGAGGCCTTGCGGCGTTTCTTGATGGCCCTGCTGCCGCTCGGCGTGCTGGTGCTGTGCAACCGGTTGGTGGTCCGCGAATACCAATCCAAGACCCAGTTGTTCATCGAGTCGCTGCCCGTTTCGCGGGGGCGGATGATCGTGGTCAAGTACCTGTTGGGGCTGGCCTTCGTGGTCTGCTCGGTCGGCCTGGTGTTTGCCGTCTGCACGCTGATCAGCCTCCGCAGCGAGTCGCTCACGGGGAGATTCCTGGCGATCATGGCGTCCAGAGCGCTGGCGTTCAGTTGGTGCCTGTATTCGTTCTTCTTCATGATGGGGCTCCTGGGGCGTTATCGGGTCGCCATCTACATCGTCGCCTACCTGGGTTTGTACGCGATCGATGCGCTGACGCAGGTGGAACTGGCCCGGTTCGGCCCCTTTGAACTGGTCGACGGGCAATTTGCTTTTGAACGCGTCGTGTTTCCCCAGCAGGCCCTACTGGTGACTCTGGCGATTGGTTCTGTCCTGGTTCTGTTGACGCTGAGCCTCGCGCTGGTGCGCGAGGGCAACGTAGCCACGCTGCTGGCCGAGAAGATGTCGCACCGCGAGAAGATCACGGTGGCGGCGGTGATCCTGGCGTTCATGGTGTCGGTCAGCGTTTACGACAAACGCGTCGAGAAGGAGCCGTTCGATCTGCCCGGCGGCATTGCCGCAAGCTGCGGCGAGGTGACGGTCACCGTCTCGTCGGAGGATGAAGCGGACGACGACCGGGGACTGGAACTGGCGCAGCTCGTTGCCGACGAGGTGGCCGCGATGCAGGGGTATCTCGGCCTGGCGGATCCACCGCCGATCTTCATCACGCAGTGGGGCGATCTCGACGCCGACAAGTTCGAACGGGCCGAGTTGGAGAACGCCGAGGGTTTGCTGGTGCGGGCCAATTTCCGCAGCAAAGACTGGGAGGACGGCCGTTTCCTGGGATGGTTGCTGCGCGAGGTTCTGATTCTCTGGTCGGAAGAGCGGCTCTTGCGCGAGCCGAATCTGTGGGTGCTCGACGGCTTCTCCATCTATTGGACGGGCCGCGACGAATGCAGCGCGCCGCGAGATCGGAAGCAGCTCGAATTGCGTGCTGCCTACGGCGGCCGGCAGGGGTTTTCGTCGAAAGACACGACCGAGTGGCTGCGCTATCGGGATCGGGTGGGGGAAGACATTGCGGGGGCGGTAGCCTGGCGTGGCCTGGAGTCGCTCAAGGCTCGGCAGGGTGAAAAACGGTTCCGGGCGTTTCTGCGGACGGCTATGGATTGCAGCGTTCCGGCAGACGTGCGGGGGATGCTGCACGAGTGGGCGCATCCGGTGGCAAGCCTGCTCCATGAACATGCCGGGCTGGCGTATGCCGACTTCCTGGGGCAATGGTCCCGAGATCTGGACGAGTTGGCAGAGTCGCGTCGGGGCGAGTTGGACTCGATCCCGCAGATTTCGGGGGAGGTCACGATCGAGTCGCTTTCGAACTACACGCGAGTGGTCCATTTCCGCTTCGAGAGCGAGCCTGCTCCAGAGTCAGGGCGATTCGTCCTGCAGTACGCGGAGTTGCCGGCCTTCGCGGTGACGGTGGAACCGAGTGAGATCCAGCGAGAGGACTCCTTGTATCCCGATCAGAATGAGGGCGAGCTTCCCGGGACGTTTTCGCGGGGTGCGCGGCTGTATAGCACGTTTGCCACCTGGGTCGACGTCCTGGGATGCGAGATTGTGAGCGGTTGGACGCGGTTGGAGATGCACTGATGTGGGGCCTGTGGCGCAAAGAACTCCGCTCGACGCTGCCGTTCCTGGTGTTGGCGGCGATCATCCCGTTGCTGGGGATCGTGTACGAGTTGATCGCGGGCTTACCCAACATGAAGCCCTTCGGCGCTACCTACCAGGACTATGTCGTCTCGCCGAACGAAGGCAGCGTCCTGATTTCTCTGTTTATCCTGGCCCTGGCGTCGGGGCTGCTGGTTCGCGAATACGACGAAGGCACGATGGAGTTCCTGGATTCGCTGCCGGTTTCGCGGAGCCGGGTGTTTGCCGTCAAGATTGCCGCGGCCGTGTTGGTCCTGCTGGTGCTGACGGTTCTGGACGCGGCCACTACCCTGCTGTTCCACGCCTTCTCGCGCACGTCGCTCGATACGTCGTTCCATCTCGGGTTCTGGTTCACGGCCGTGGGGATGCGAATGTGCCAGGCGATGGTGATCCTCAGCCTGGGCCTGGCTTGTTCGTTTTTGCGGCGGTTCGGCTGGCTGCTCATCGGGCTGTTGTTCTGGGCCTACATTCTGGTTCACGAGTTCATGCCGTCGATCGCAGTGCTCGACGTGCTGGCCCTCTCGCAACCGCAAATCGAGGGCCAGGAGTGGATCGTTCCCCAACGGCTTCTGGCGGTTCAGGCCGCCCTGGGCGGCGTGTTGATGTTCACGGCTTACGTGTTGTTCCTGGGCTGGGGAGACGCGATGATGCGGGGCTTCCAGCGGCTCACGCGGAGTCGCGTGGGGAGCGGTTTCCTGCTGGTCGGCAGCCTCCTGGTGGGAGTTGTGGCCGTTTCGTTGAGTTACTACGTGATGAGCAACGACCCCAAGATCACCGAGGGAGGCGATCCCGGTGCGGTTACGGTCGAGTACCCAAGCTGGAGCACGTCGCGGGCGCGCAGTCGCTGCTACGAATTTGCCTATCCCACCAACCTCGCAGGCCGCGTGCTGCCGCTGGTTGCTGCCGCCGACCAGGTCTACGACAAGGTGCGGCAGTTCTTTGCCGCCGAAGCGGGCGAGCCGATTGTGGTCGACGCCACGAGCCTGCTGCCGCGCCACGCGGGGTTGGCCTACTGGGACAAGATCCGCCTTAACCTGGCGGTCAGCGAGGAGCTTCCCGAACTGGAGTCGATCCTGGGGCATGAGACGGCTCACGTCTTCCTGGAGCGCCTGTCCGACACGCGGCTGACCGAGCAATTCAACTCAACGCGGTTCTTCCATGAAGGGGTTGCCTCGTACGTGGAGTACGAACTGTTCGACTCCGGCCGGGACGTCGCCGGGTTGCGGCGCATCGCGGCGGTGATGCGAGATCGCAACGAGGTCGACATGGAGGAGCTCGTGGACAATTCGCTGCTGGCGGCGCGACAAGACGGCAACCTCGTCTATCCGCTCGGCGAACTGTTTGTTGCCGAGTTAGTCGCCCGGCATGGCGAGGCCGCGGTCGGCAAGATCGCCCGAGCCATGGCTCGCGAAGGCGCCCCCGAGAACCTGTCGGGGCCGGAGTTGTGGCGAGACCTCTTCCAGGCGTGCGGCTATGACTTCGAAGGGCTGGTGGATGCCTATTACGCGCGGCTCGATGCGGAGGTGGAGCGCTGCCGGGACTTCGTCGACGGAGTGCCGCGCATCCGCGGGGCGCTGGAGAGCGACGACGAGCTGGTGACCGTCTCGATCCACTGGGAGGCCGCTGACGATTGGCAGCCCGTGTGCCGATTCCGCCAAGAGGAGGAAGCTGCGGAGCGGTTCTACATGGACGGGCTGGAGACGGAGGAGGGGACGTTTGTGGCCTGGCGTGACGATTTCCCCAGTTCCACAGTGTGGTATCAGGTGGGATTACGACATGCGGACGATACGGTCATCTTTGAGCCCTGGGTCTCCGTGAAGTTGAAGGAGTGAGGGACGCGGCCGGAGGCTTCCGAATAGACCAGACCGCCCCCCGTGAACGTCATATAGGTGTGGGAGCGCTCCACGGACCCATGGATCGACGGTGAATGCGAGTGGCGGAAGACCGGGAACTCGTTGCGCGGCTGCGGCAAGGAGATCGCGATGCGCTTCGGCAGATCTACCTGAAGTACAAGGATGATCTGCTCACGATCGCAACCTGTATGCTGGCCGACAGGGCGGGAGCCGAGGATTGCCTGCACGATTTGTTCGTGGCCCTGGCGTCGGATTCCGTGCGAGTCCGCCTCGACGGTAACCTGAAGGGCTACCTGATCACGGCCGTGGCAAACCGCTCGCGAGACCGCCTACGCAGGAGGGGACGGTCTCAGCAAACGAGGGACGCACCCGACCAGGCGATGGGTGAGGCGGTTAACGCGGCGGCCGATCCGGCCGCGGCGATGATCGAACGGGAAGAGGCCGATCGCCTTTATCGGGCAATCGCCGCCTTGCCCGCGGAGCAACGTGCGGTGATCACGCTTCGTCTTCACGGTGAGTTGACGTTTGAAGAGATTGCCCGGCAGTTGGGCGTCTCGAACAACACGATTCGCAGTCGCTATCGATACGGTCTGGAGAAACTGCGTTCCTCCCTTGATGTAGGAGTCGAACGATGAATCCTACAGATGACTTGGAAAGACGCATTCGGAGTCTGCGTGTGCCGACCGGCGACACGCTCGACCAGCGCATTCTGGCGGATGCGCTAGCGCGTTTGGAGAATCGGCAATCAACCACAACACCGCTCGATCTGCTCGGATCGAGCGTTTGGAGGACGATGATGAGAAGCAATTGGACGAAATTGGCGGCGGCGGTGTTGCTCGTGGCCATCGCAGGGACGCTTATGTCGCTGCGTCAGACCGCCTCGACGGCCTACGCTTTGGAGCAGACGCTGGAGGCAAATCGTGGACTCCGGTACGTCCATCTCCGCTTCGACGGCGAGGGAGGAGAATTGCGGGAAGCTTGGGCCGAGTTCGACGAGAAGGGCCAATTGGCCCGCCTGCGGATGGACTTCCCGAAGACCGAAGACGGCGCCAAGGAGGTTCTCTGGGAAAACGGCAAGGCCGAGGTGTGGCTCAAGACGAAGGGGCACGCTGTTGTCCTCCACGCCAAGGAGGAGATCGCCGAACTCGTCAAGGAATTGGCGCCGTTCGACCCCAAAGTGGTCATGGAACAACTCCACCAGGCCGAAGCCAAAGGCAAGGTGGAAATCGAGACTCAAGAACCGTCCAAAGAGGGCGATCCGATCACGCTGGTCGCGGACTATAAGGACGCCCCGGGCAAACGAGAAATCTATCGGGTCAACCCGGTCACCAAGCTGGTGGAACAGCGGAAGAGCTATCTCCTGGTTGACGGCGAGTACAAGTTGATGGGCCTTCTCGAGTATCTGTCCTACAATGAGGCGGTTCCGGAGGGGACCTTCGTGCTGGACATTCCGCCGGACGCACTGCGAGTTGATTGGACGACCCAGGAGGTCGGACTTGCGAAAGGCGACCTGACCAACGAGCAGATCGCGGTGAAAGTCGCCCGGGAGTTCTTCGAGGCCTTGATCGCCAAGGACTACAACCGAGCGGGGAAGATGTTTGGAGGTTTGCCCGGCGCGAGATTGGAGCAGGCATTCGGCAAAATGGACTTCGTGCGAATTGTCTCCATCGGCGAGCCGACGCCCCATCCCGACCATCGAACGCGGTTCCTGCGGGTCCCGTGCGAAGTCGAGATTCGCATGGGGGAAGAGACTCGCATCCAGAAGTTCACGCCGAGCATCCGGGCCAACGAATGCCAGCCGGATCGCTGGGCCATCGATGGCGGCATTTGAGCGGAGCCGCCGTATCTGCCTCACCGTCTATCTTGCTCCCGGCAGTTGGGCATCGACAACTGCCGGGAGTTTCCGACGACGTTTGGCATGCGGGTTGCACATCTGTCGTTATGAACGCGGTTTCTTGCCGCAGGGCCGGCCGGGAGGCGACAAGAATCTCGCGAAACAGTACGGAAGAGGTGTGAAACTCTTGCACATCGCAGGGGTGTTCTCAACCTCGTCGCCCTTGGGGAACGCCCTTGGCGTTCCAGTGATCCACAGCAGAGAAAGAGGAGTCAGACAATGAGAAAGCTCATCGGAATCGGTCTTGCCGTCAGTTTGATTGTTTTTGCTGTTGCCGGAGAGGCCTATGCACGCGGCGGTGGCGGGCGTGGGGGCAACGGCGGGAGACAAGGCATGCGAGGCGGAATGGGATCCTGCCCGTACGCCTACAACGCGCAATCTGGCTACGGCTACGGCAATCAGGCCGCGGCAATGCAGCAACGGATGATGCAGTACCGCTATGGGCAAATGCAAGGCTACGCTCGGCAGAACGGCATGATGCAGCAACAGCGGCTGCGGGACGGCTCCGGTCTGGGGCAGTCCGCACGAGGCGGTCAGGCCGCCGGGATGCAGCGGCAAGGCATGCAGGGCCGCCAGGGCGGAGGAATGGGAGCCGCCGGCCAGCAAGGTGGTGCAGGCGTCCGCCGGCAATTGCGCGACGGGTCCTGCGGCATCCCGGTGCCAGTTCCGCAGCCGGAATCGCCTTTCTGAGTTTGCCTGAGCGAGGCCAGGGGATATGACCAGAGGCCGGCGTCCGGATTGGACTCCGGCCTCTTTCCGTCTCCGAGACGTTCAATCCCGGCCACCAATGGAAATCCGCCGCTCCATAGGCCATAATAACCGGCCTCAGCGTTGGTCCACCCGCAGTCCCAGGAGAACGATCCCATGGCACGCTCAAACAAGACGGACAAACAAGCTTCGATCCATCGGCGCCATTTTCTCGCGGCGGGTGCCGTATCGCTGGCGGGGGCGGCAACAATGAACGCCCGGGCCGAGGAAGCGGAATCGGACGAAACGCCTTCAGTAGTCCGCCCCCCGGAAGGGCGGCGCATCCTGCTCTCCTGCAAGTTGGGCATGATCCCCAAGGAACTCGACGGCAGGAAGCTGTCGCTGGTGGAACGACTCGGCATGGCGAGCGAGGCCGGCTTTGACGGCGTCGACTTCGATCAGGCCGGCGAGTGGACTCCGGAACAGGCTCGCGACGCCGTCCGCGAATCGGGCGTCTTCGTCCACAACGCCATCAACCACGCCCACTGGTCGAAACGCCTGACCAGCGCCAACGAGGCGGAGCGAGCCGAAGGCCGGGCCAACATCGAACACTGCATCCGCGTCTCTCACGCGGCCGGCGGGTCCGGCGTGCTAATCGTGGTCGGACGCGGCAGCGACGGCACGGCCGAAGAAGTGAACGCACGAGCGAAGCAGGAGATCAAGAAGCTGCTGCCGCTGGCGACCGCCCTCGGACAAATGATCCTGATCGAAAACGTCTGGAACCAGATGCACTACGTCCACGACGGGCCAAACAACCAAACACCCGATGCGTTCATCGAGTTCGTCGACAGCTTCAACAGCCCCTGGGTGGGAATGTATTACGACATCGGAAACCACTGGAAGTACGGTCAGCCGGGCGATTGGATCCGGGCCTTCGGACGCCGCTGCGTCAAGCTCGACGCAAAGGGCTTCAGCCGTGCCGAAGACAAGTTCACCGATATCGGGGAAGGCGACCTGCCCTGGGATCAGGTTCGCCAGGCCCTCGACGACATCGGCTTCACCGGCTGGGCCACCGCGGAAGTCGGCGGCGGAAATGTGGAGCGCCTGACTGTCGTGCGGAAACAGATGGAAAAGGCCTTCGGGTTGTAGGGTGGGGGTTGGAGGCCGGGTCGGGGTGGATAGTCGACTATCCATTACCATCCTTGGAGTGAACCAATGAAGATCTACCGGAGTTTGGCAACGTTTCTCTTTGCTCTCGTTCTGCTGGGCTGCTGCACACGGGCCGAAGCTCGTGATCGTTGGACGGCCGAAGAGGCCAACGCCTGGTATGCCAAACAGCCTTGGCTGGTGGGCTGCAACTTCTCGCCCAGCACAGCCGTCAACCAGTTGGAGATGTGGCAGGCCGATACGTTCGATCCCGAAACGATCGACCGCGAACTCGGCTGGGCGTCCAGCATCGGCTTCACCAGCGTTCGCGTCTTCCTTCACAACCTGCTGTGGGAGCAGGACCGCGAGGGGTTCCTGGCCCGGGTGGATAAGTTCCTGGAAATCGCCGACAAGCACGGCATTGGCGTGATGCTGGTTCCGCTGGACGGCGTATGGGATCCGCAGCCGAAACTGGGAAAGCAACGGGACCCGCGCCCGCACGTCCACAACTCCGGCTGGCTCCAGGCGCCGGGAGCTGAGATCCTCCGCGATCCGGGCCGGCACGACGAACTCAAGCCGTACATCGTGGGTTTCATTCGCCACTATAAGAACGACCGGCGGGTTCAGGCCTGGGATCTGTTCAACGAGCCGGACAACCCCAATCGGAACTCGTACGGCGTAGACGGTTTCAGGACGGAACTGCCCGAGGACGTGAAAGAAGAAATGGCCACGAAGCTTCTGGCCAAGCTGTTCGTCTGGGCCAGAGAAGCAGAGCCGACCCAGCCGCTCACCGCCGGCGTCTGGCGCGGCGACTGGTCGAGCGACGATAACCTCACCGCCTACAACAAGCTCATGCTCGACCAGTCCGACGTCGTCAGCTTCCACTGCTACGGCCCGCCGCAGAATATGAAGGATCGCGTGAACGAACTCCGCCGATTCGGCCGCCCCCTGCTATGCACCGAGTACATGTCGCGCGGCAGCGGCAGCACCTTTGACCCCATCATGGGCTACCTGAAAGAGCAAAACGTGGCGGCCTACAACTGGGGGCTCGTCGACGGAAAGACGCAGACCGCCTATCCCTGGGAAACCTGGCAGAAACAGTTCACGGCCAAGCCCGATCTCTGGTTCCACGAGATCTTCTGGGCCGACGGACGACCTTATGACGCGAAAGAGGTGGACTACATCAAGAGTGTGACGGGGAAGAAGTAGGCCGCCGTCTTTTCGCCTGGGAGTCGCCCAGTTCTCCCGAAAATCAGACGATACCGGAAATTCTCCTCTGGATGTTCAAAAAGATACTTGACATGTGTACACTTTTCTGATAGTGTACAAAGAAACATATCCCCCGCCTCCCTTGCCAGGCCTGACGCGTATGACTACCCAACCCCAACCCCCCTTTAGAAAACTTGCCTTCCCCGTCGGTGAACCGGTACACCTCGAACCAAGCACCCTCCGACGAGAGAAGCTGCCATCCCCAAAGACAAGGGGCCACTTGTGGGGAGTAAGTGTCAGAAAACGTAAATTCCAGGGAAAGTTGACCTCCCGACCCCCCTCTATTGGGTGATAAACTGCGCAGTCTCGCGGACTCACGAACCTTTGCCGACGGCCGACAATCATGAAACCCCATTCGCGGTGGAGAAAACCGGTCTTCCCTCTCTTGCTCGTGGCCCTCTCGTCCACCTTGGCACCAGCCGAGGATACCGACACCCTCGCAGCCAATGCGAAACTCCTTTGCACGCAATATCTGGCCGCGTTCGGCAGCGATAGAACCGACCTTTTCTACCATCACCGCCTCGACGGGCCACTCGGCATGGCTGCCCTCTCCAGCCCGGCCGAAATCGCAGTGGGCACGGTCGACGGCAAGCCGATGCCCTACGGCTACGGCTCCGGAATTCAGGATGTCGCCCTGGAAAATGGCCAGTTCCTGTTCGCCTTGTGCGACGTCTTCGATGCCACCCACGATCCGGAAATCGGCTCGCTCGCGCAGCGGGTCTTTCGGGGAATCCGACGGGTCGCCACCGTCTCGCCCGAGCCCGGCTTCGCCCCCCGTGGCCCACACCCGGACGGCAAGAGCTATTATCGCGATTCATCGCGAGACCAGCACGCCGCCCTGGCCGAGGCCCTGTGGCGGTACGGGCAGTGCGACCTGGCCACCGTCGACGACCGCCGATTCATCGCGGGCGAGCTCGACGAAATGGCCCGGCGAATGGAGGCCAACGGCTGGAAGATCCTCGTCGAAGACGGAAGCCATATCGCCCACGTCGGCTTCGGTTGGACCCAGTCGACGCCCATCGGGGCCATCTCCCTCCTCTCCTTTCTGGCGATGGTGGCCGACGCGACGGGCAGTCCACATTGGCAGGAGTTGTATCAGAAGTACTCCACCGAGAAGGACTCGTATCGCTGGACGGAACTGCTCCACCCCGACGCCGTCGAGACCTGGAAGCCGCTTACGCTCTACAGCAACCAGTTCTCGCAGGCCGTCCTGGCGCTCCAGCGAACCGAACGCGATCCCAACCGAAAGAAACAACTGGCCGAGTTGCAGCGGCGACTGGCACTCAGGGCTCTACACTCGAACGTGTTCGATCCAGCCGTTTGGCGGCGTCTCGATTGGGCTGGCGCTGAGGCCGACGAGGTTGCGTCCGACCGTCTCGCCCTCCTCGGGCTCTCGCTGTCGGAGCCTCGCAACGTGCTTGCCCTTCTTGAGCGCTATGATCCGGCCTGGATGACAGCCAAAGACGGCACACTTCGCTCGACGGGAAACAAGCTCTGTTTCGGCATCCCGACGGCCGCGTTTCACAAGGTGCTGGCCAGCGAGAACGCGGAGTTGATTGCCGAAGTGGCCCCCCATATCCGCCGCATGCTGCGGCTCATGCTCGATCACGGTCAGGACTACGATCGCGGCGAGAACTTCAACCGCACCGTGGTGCTGGGCTTGCTCCTCTGGGCGGCGGAGGCACGAGGCGACGCCGCCATTCCCTCGCTCGATTCGTTGGGCCTTGGCCCATCGATGGACGTCGAGTTCCACCATGGTCTGCTCTATGCAATCGGCGAGGGCAAGCTGCGGGTGGTCGATGTTTCCGATCCCGATTCACCGCAGGTGAAGGGGACCATCGGGGGACTGGGCCGAGTCCGCCAACTCTGCGTTGCCGAGGGAGTGGCCTATGTCACCTCGCGCGAAGACGGACTGTACATCGCCGATGTCTCCTCCCCCGAGCGGATGCGAATTCTCGCCCATTACGACACCATCGAACTGGCCACCGGGATCGAGGTCTCCGGCGACGTGGCGTTCGTCGCCTGCCGCACGGCCGGCGTGGAACTGATCGACGTCTCAAATCCGGACAAGCCCGAGCATCTGAGCACCGTTCGCACCGGCGAGGCCCAGTCGATCTGCGCCCGCAACGGGATTCTCTACGTGGGCGTGTGGGGTTCGGCCGAGTTGGTGATCTGCGACGTATCGAATCCCCACAAGCCGGCTGTGCTCTCAAAGGCCACGCTGGAAGGCTACGGCGACGGCGTCACCGTTCGAGGCAATTACTGCTATGCCGCCACAGGACACCACATCCGCGGCCTGCCCCATCGCGAGCCGGCAGACCCCGGCTACGGTCGCGGCCACGGGCTGGAGATCTTCGACGTTGCCGATCCTCGGGCGCCCAAGTTCGTGGGACGCGTCAAGTTCCCGCCGTTCTACCGGCTGGGGATGGACATGTGGGACGTGAAGGTCACCGATCGCTATGCCTTTGTGGCCGATACCTACAACGGCCTGTTGGTCGTCGATATCGCCAGTCCAAGCGAGCCGCGGGTTGTCTGCCATCGCGGGCTGCCTTTCATCCACAAGTCCAACGACCCCAGCCCGGCCGCCGGAGTCACATTCGGCGACGACCGGGTCTTCGTCGCGGGCGCTTGGTCCGACGTGCATTCGCTCGCGTGGGATACGTCGCTAACGCGTCAAGATACCCAAAAGAACATCCCGCTCACCGTCGGCCCTCGTCCTGCACCGACCCGCGATCCGCGCTTCCGCGTCTATCGCCCGGCTGGCCAGGTTCACGCGGTCGATTTCGATGGGGATGTGGCCTTCGTCGCCTGCGGGAATGCGGGCCTCCACGCCGTCGAGATCGGTTCGGAGATCCGCCCGCTGGCAACCTATCCGACCGGCGGCTTTGCCTTGGGGGTTGCTGCCGGGGAAGGCCGGGTGTGTGTGGCGGAAGGTGACGGCGGTCTGTCGATCTGGAAACACACCGGTATGGGACGGTTAGAGGCCTTAGGCCGTTACCGGGTGCCCAACGATTCGGTTCGGCAGGTGGTGGTTGCGGGCAAGTACGCCCTGTTGCACGTCGGGCCGAGCACGCTGCATATCGTCGATGTGGGCAATCCGAGCGAGCCGAAACGTGTGTTGGACGACTCGCAGCTTGGCCTGTTCTACTACAACCCGATCGCCCGGGGGCTGCTCGCAGATCGGTATGCCTGCTGCCACTGGCATGTGACGGGCTTGTACTGGTACGACTTGTCGAGTGAGGTGCCGCAGGCGAGTTGGCATAGTGAGGGGTCCCGGATCGGTTCACAAAACGGCGTAGCCTTTCTCGGCGACCGCGCTCTGGTCACGTCCCGCGGCGGATATGTCTTGGTCTCCAAAGGGGAGAGCCGGGCATTGGATGAGTTGGAAGTGAACCGCATCCCGGATTTAGCCTTATCCGGCAAACCCACCATATCCGGTGATCGGCTCTATGTGTCGGATCGCTACCGTGGGATTGTGACGGCACTCAATATCACCGATCCCCAGCAGCCCCAGCTCATCGATCAACTCGAATTGGAGGAGCATCCGGGCGTGGTTGCCGTGCATAACGGTATTCCGATCATCCCGGGGGGATACCAGGGACTGTTGGTGTGGGACAAGTACGGGCTGAAGTGAGGTGGAATCGTTGGCCTGTGGGTTCCATGAGATTATGGGGTGTTTCTTGACAATGCGTCCTTGGGTTGTTCGAGGATAGCTGGAGATGTTTGGCTTTCTGCGAAAGCTGTTTGTACTCGATCCGGTAAAGCCGGAAGTAGATGCGTATCGTCTCTTCGATATTCCAGAGAATGACGTGATCCTTCGCCACATCGGCCGGTTCGGTTCCACGTATGCCTATTCAGATCGGATTGAGAAGGTAACAGGCAGGCAAGCGATCCTCCGGCGAATCGAAGGTCATCCGGACCTGCATTACTACCTGTGGTCGGAAGCTGGACGCGAACTGCCTATGGATTCCAGGTGGATCGTTCGCAACCGAGCGGTGTTTGCCCATCCGGACAGCAAAGTCATCTTTGCCGTCGCCGGCGGCACCCATACGATCCGAATCCGTCTTCCCGCGTTAAAGGTCGACGAATTGCCCGGGCCTTTCGAGCGCGATGAGGACCTGATTGACGGCGATGCCGTTTGGGTCCGCCCTCGTCTGAACGAGGAAACGAATCGGCAAATGCTGCAGATGGCTTTTGACTTCGCCACGCCACGCAACAAGTGAGCCTTTCCTGCTCTGTGTCGTTGCTCCCGCTCAAACCAGAACGAGCCGGTCGCCCCGTACGGGGGCAGTGTGAATGGTCACTCCCCGCGGGATCGCAGGCCTTTCTTGAAGATCGTCTATAGTATTTGCCGCCAGCCCCAAACATCTTGTGTTGACCGATACCGCGATACTTGACTTGATCCGATCCATCGTCGAAAACAAAAACACCATTATCCGTGGTATCCGTCATCCGTGCTACTAACAGCTAAAAGCTTTGCACGGCGCGCAGTTTTTTCAAGCGGCTAGTTGCGTGAGAGTCTTGATCTTGGCATTGCGAGCGTTGATTAACGCGGTAATGATTTCGTGTCCC